>Ga0208015_1000398_pt1 | contig 24631 bp, 14 predicted proteins | sample 26BtaG_FD_184101 | JGI IMG/M metagenome (GOLD analysis project Ga0208015, IMG submission 184101) | Marine viral communities from Cariaco Basin, Caribbean Sea - 26B_WHOI_OMZ_CsCl (SPAdes) (version 2) | ecosystem: Environmental > Aquatic > Marine > Oceanic | place: Caribbean Sea: Cariaco Basin...
AATTCATTGTTATCAAGCTTAAGTAGGTGTTAAAGCTAAGGTTAAAAAAATAAAGTCCCCAACTGGAGAAAGGGGACGTATGCTATTAAATTACCTTAAATATCAATAAAAAACCACCTTAACACGCTGCTGATTCAGCTATTTTTTAGATGTTTAAGGACACGCCTTAACCCTAAAAACAAAAAATCCAAGGTCAGAAGTAGTGTTTACTTCCAATCTTGGATTTGTAGGCTATCGAACCAACCTTAGTGGTTCAGGCACAGACTATTTTTTAGCTTTCTTTTTACCTGACTTTTTATCGTCTTTTTTGTCCTGCTTTTTTTGCTTCTTGCTGTCTTTCTTATCTTGTTTGTCTTTCTTGTCCTGCTTTTTGTCATCTTTCTTATCTTGTTTCTTTTGCTTCTTATCGTCTTTCTTATCCTGCTTTTTCTGTTTCTTGTCGTCCTTTTTATCTTGCTTTTTGTCGTCTTTGGACTTTTTCTTGTCCTCGTCCTTTTTAGACTCTACGCTACCATTAGTATAGAAGCTGGCGATATCGCTCTGTAAGTCACTGTCCTGGGCTTGCTTAAACATAATATTAGTCCTTTTTTCAATTGTGTTTAGCCTATCTTGATACTCGATAATAAGCCGAGCCAATCCCTTAGTCAATGTAAGGATACAAATACATACTCTAAGGGTTTGTTTATGATAAAAATACGTTTAGTGATAGCGTTGAGGGCAGGTGCCGATGATAACTAGCAAAGCAGAGTAGGGTAACCAATAACTAGAGTTAAGATTGAGGATTTCTAATATAGGTAAAGGTTAAAAATACAATAGGAATGCTTTTCATTGATAATCATATAAATTATCGCAATAGATAAGTGAATCCTTAGACAAATTTGCTATAAGAAATGCCCATATTAATGCCCTATTTTAAAACTAACCAGTCATCCATAACGCTTATATTTAGAAAATACGTACATTGTTATAATATTTATTTAAACCTTATAGGAATGGATAAGCATTATATTAAAAGCTCTTAGGCATACTATGATTGAGTTTATAGCGGTTTTGATAGATGGGAATGGGGTTTAAAAAAGAGTTTAAAGACTTAACTTATTACCCTAAGTCTTAATAGTAATCTAAATTACTATCGAATTTAAGCATATTGCAGAGAGGTTTTGAATTTCCTACTATGTAATGGTTAACGTTAGACAAAAGCAAGGTATTTACGGGTTATGATTTTTAGTAACTGTTATTACCAGACAGGATTACTAGACACAATTACTAGATTAGAAACTAGGCGCTTTTATATCTTGCCAAATCTCACTCAAGTATCAGTACGATTACTTTATTTAAATGGACAGCTAAACGCTAAGGATAGAGCACATGGGTATCGAACACTTTAAAGCTGATTGGATGACCGAAGAGCATCAAATGGTTCACGACAGTGCGCTTAAGATGTTTCAATCTTGGGATCAGCATGATGAAAGATGGCGTGAGGCTGGCATACTAGACCGCGCAGCTTGGGAAGAAGCTGGGGAGATGGGTTTTCTATGTGCCTCAATGCCTGAAGAGTATGGTGGCGGTGGTGGTGATTTCGGTCACGAAGCAGCGATTCTTTATGCGCAAGCGCAAGCCAACCAAGCTGGTTTCGGTGGTCTAATCCACTCAGGTATCGTGGCACCTTATATCTTAAACCATGGTACTGAAGACCAGAAAAAAGACTGGTTATCAAAGATGGCTACTGGCGAATATATCGCGGCTATTGCTATGACTGAGCCAGGTACAGGGTCAGATCTGCAAAACATTCAAACTTACGCTGTCAAAGATGGTGATGACTATATCATCAATGGGTCTAAGACTTTTATCACGAATGGTCAGCTGGCTAACCTAGTGATTATCGCTTGTAAGACCGACCGGGAAAAAGGTGCTCAAGGCGTCTCGCTAATTGTCGTTGAAACGGATAAGACCGAAGGCTTTGGTCGCGGGCGTAACCTGAAAAAGATTGGTTTGGCTTCACAAGATACTTCAGAGCTACATTTTACTAATATGCGCGTGCCCCAAAAGAACCTATTGGGTACTGTAGAGGGCATGGGCTTTTTCCAACTGATGCAAGAGTTGCCGCGTGAACGTTTGATTATTGGTCTAACCGGTGTGGGTGCTATGCGTTTAGCTATCGACTTGACCATTGATTACACGAAAGAGCGTGAAGCTTTTGGTAAGCCTATCTGGAAATTCCAAAACACTCGCTTCAAATTAGCAGAATGTTACGCGGATTATTTAGCTTGCCGTGCTATGACAGATGCCGCTGTTGAAGCCCTGATGGAAAACAAACTGTCAGTACCGCATGCATCATTAATCAAATATTATGTCACTGAAAAGCAATGCCGTGTAATGGATGAATGTGTGCAGTTATTCGGCGGCTACGGTTATATGACCGAGTATCCAATTGCTCGTCTCTATGCAGATTCGCGTGTGCAGAAGATCTACGGCGGTACGAACGAAATCATGAAAGAGTTGGCTTCACGCTTTATGTAATGAGTCACTTATGTGGCCTGCTCGTTAGGGCCAACCAGTGTGATTGATAATTAAAAAACCCCTGTCATCTTCTGACTGGGGTTTTTTAATGTAAAACTGATAATTAGCAAATTGTCGCTAATCTGACTTAAACCTTAAGAGATAGACATTAAAAAAACAGTCAAGACTTTTAGCCCTGACTGCTTTCATTTGATCTCTATTATTTTTACTCTACTGCATTAGCAGCCAAGAAAAGAGATTTCGATAAAGATGAAAAGAAGTCTTGATAGATTTTAGGATTCTCAATTGGTTTTAAATTATACTGCGCATTTGCTCGAACACTTACAGCACTGCTAGATGCAGGTCTTATTGTGACTGTCATTCTAACTTTACTGCCATTGTATAATCTAGTAGCCGAAACTGTGCCCAAGTCAGAATCTGCTTTATCTATTACAAAATTTAAGTCTTGTAGAGTTGATATCACGTTTCTAACGACGATATTTTTATCGGTCGTATCAAAAGACCTAGTTTGCATATTACGCAATTCTACTTGATTATCGCCACCTAAAATTCTGGTATCGTGGGTAACGCATCCCGTAATAATAGCTAAAGATGCAGCAAGGAAAGTTATTTTTAATAAATTCATATTTTCTGTGCCTCTAAGAATACTGATTTAGATAGTTTATTAAAGAATTCAACATATAGGTCTTCTTTACTTAGGGTTTCAGCTTTGGTCACTTGCCCTTGGGTATTCGTAACGATTCGCTGAAAAGTAGCTCTAGCTAAGTACCCGTTATTATTGATTTTAGAGGGTATCGTTACAAAGCTGACTCTAATCTGTTGTTCGCTATCAATGGAGACATTCCCGCCACCAAGTGCAGCGACTAATATCGCTCCTGCAATCTGAGCGTTATTAGTAGCATCTACAGTTTTAGATGCAGTGATTACCCCTGATTTTGTTTCTGTCTCATCTATCGAATAACCCATATCTTGTAAGACGGCTATGCCAGCTGAAAGAAGTTCGACTTCATTATCGGTTTCAAAAAACCTAGATTGCATCTGTCGATCTTGTAATGATGTATCCGCTAACTGGAACAAGTTTTCTGGGGCAGTAGTGGCACAACCCGTCATTCCTAAAACACATGTAACAAATACATATTTTAACTTTTTCATTTAATATCCTCTTAGAACTTTGATGAATGGTATGCAAAATCTCTTACCAAATTTTGCTCATCAAATTTAATTATTATAGTGAGAGTTCTTTGTGATCTAGAGCTTGCACCTGAGCTAGTCTGCCCACCTGCTAACACAGCAAATACCCAGCCTGTACTTGATGATTGCACAGTGTCAGTAGCTACCTTGTCGTAGACCCAAACTTCTCTTCTTTGCTCATCTGTAGAAACCATGTTTGGTGAGCCCAGTGCTTGCAAGACTTCTGCACCACTCATGCCAACTTTGATTTGTTTCTGAACAACGCCTACAGAGAGGTTTCCGTTACTTTGAACCTGGTTAGCATGATCGGATGCTGAAACACAGCCAACGAGCGATAAAACAGCCAATAGGGTAACTAGAGCTTTCATTTTAATTCCTTATTAGTTAACCATTAAAGTTAGTTTGTCATTTAAAAGTCGATGATAGTAGGGCTAAACATTTAAATATATTTTAATACTAAAGAATGAGTAATATAAAAATAAACTTATAGAGATTAAGTGGAGATTGATTTTTTAAGTACCTAATGTAACCGTTTAGTTAAAAAATGTAAACAGTAGAATAAGAATAAAATTTCCTTATTTTTCAGTTAAGCCTTTATATTATTGGGCTTGTTCGATGGTTTTAGAGTGAGTAAGCTCTCTAAAATATCTTTAACTATTATTTGTTAATATAAGTGCTGTTTTAAATATAATTTAGGTATTATTGATTGATATATAAAAATATTTTAAGCTTCTCTAAAGGTATTATTCCATTTAACAAGACTTTTATCCGGATATGAATCAAGGCTTGTAATGACAGTTACTGATGTGAACTTTAATATGGAAGTTGTGTGTTCTAATACTCACAGAATGATATTTAGCTAATAAATTACTAATGCCAGTGATATAAAATTTAGTATAAAAAAGCCCCTAAAAAGGGGCGGTATATAACGTCATACTTTACTGTGTCGGAATAGTCAAAAATATAGTATGTTTACTAAGTACTTTGAGCAATTAACAATATTGTTAAACGTGAGCTTCATTTAACACTGCACAACCATCTCAAAGCTTCCCTCTCAATTAATTATGCCAACCTACCATTTATAACTCACCTTACCCGTGACATTCATAGGTTCGGCTAAGGTTATTTGGCTAAAACCAAACGACTGGATATATTCTTCGTTTAAGATATTATCCCAATTCACTTGTACCTCTAAATTATCCGTCACTTCATATTTGGCCATAAGGTTGAGTAGGGTCACTGGATCTTCCGCTATCTTTTCTTTGGTATTGTTTTTTAGGGGATTAGGAAACATGGTATAACGTTGATTCATCCAATTTACCCCGCCACCCAAACTCAGGCCTGGCACATAATCACTCAGGTCATAGGTCGCAAACAGCTTGATTAGCGTATCAGGACTTTCCGTATTAATAGGTTTGTCTTCAGCATCTTGAGCACTAAATTGGGTATAGCCTAGGCTCGCCTGCAAGTCATTGCTCAATTGTCCGACCACTTCTACATCGATACCCGTACTGGTAGCGCCTTTAGCCGCATAATAAGCCTGTTCTATTTGCGTGCCAGCTACTAGCTTGCCCACATCCGCCTGCGCTAGATTGTCCTGCTCGATGTTGAAGACGCTAAATTGGGCTTGCAGGGTATTGGTATCATTCGTAGCTTTAACCCCCACCTCATAGTTTTTGCCAATGATAGGGTCTAGATAGTCGCCTACCACATCTCTTTGTTCCTGCGGTTTAAAAATATCGCTATAGCTGGCAAATACGCTACTGTTATCAGTCACCTTGTAAGTGATACCGGCAAAGGGCGTCCATTCAGAATCGAGCTGAATATCAAAGTCTTTACCGGCGAGGTTACCTTGCTTACTGTAATTGGACACTCGCGACCCCAGTACGACCCCAAATGCATCAGTTAGTTGTAGTTGGATAGCGCCATAGAGGGCATGCTCCTTGATAGTATAATCTTCATGCTGACTGACTGCTCCCCAAGTCGGTTCGGGATTCGAGCCATCCCAATTATTCACGATGCCGACAATTGGACCTGCTGAAGCAGCATCGTTTGCCATGGTCGAGGTGTCATAATCCTTATAATCAGCGCCAACCATCACTTGGTGCTGCTGTCCTAAAGCCTCGAAATGGCCCGACAACTCGGCAGATAGGGTAGTGTCCGTAGTATCTGTTTGCCAAATATAGTTGCTCGACGAGGCAGGGATGGGCGCACCAGTAGTAGGATTGATACCACCCACCAATAGGCCGTTAGGCTCATAAACGAAGCCATTAGCATAAAATAGCTTCATATCTCCCTCGGTCTTCGCATGGTTAGCGTGCGCGGTAAACGTCCAGTCCTCATTTAGCTTATGGTCAATTGAGGCAAAGACTTCATCGGTAATGCCGTCTCTTTTGCCCCAATCTACGGCTGTGCTTTGGTTGGTGTCCCAATCGATTTTACTACCGTCAGTATAAAAAATAGGCAAGCCGCCCCACATAACCTTGTCTTGTATCTTTTCTTGATGCATCCCACCAATACTTAGGGTGGTTTGGTCGGTGATATCCGCAGCGATCACCCCATAAGCGGTCTGGTTAGCTTTCTCTTCGCGGTCTATATAAGTATCGCCAGCAGTGTAGTCAATAATAGCGCGGCCTCTCACTTTACCGGATTGGGTGAGTTTAGAGGCGACATCGACGGTGGCCCCATAAGTGCCAAACTTGTCATAGGTTGCTGCTAGCTCACCGGAGAAGTCCTTGTAGTCGGCCTGCTTTCTAGTGAAGTTGATGGTCGCTGACGGGTTGCCTGAGCCACTCATTAAACCGTTGGCCCCTTTGACGACTTCGATCTGCTCATAGATGGCGGTACTGCTCAGCGCCGAGCCTTCGCCCCACTTGGTATCGTAAGAGACCGGTAAGCCATCAACATCAAAGTCATCGATCTCAAATCCCCTCGCGAAAAACTGCGTCCGGCTACCATCCAATTGCTGGATACTAATGCCTGGAGTCGCTTGAACCACATCCTTAACATGGTCCAATTGTTGGTCTTCCAAGCGCTGTTGGGTCAATACTGTGGTGGACTTTGGCGTTTCCTTAAAAGTTAAGTCTAGTCCGGTTGCCTCTTGCGTATCGTCTTGATTGTAATTCGCTAGATAGCTTTGAGATTGGCCATAGATAGTAATGGTGGGCAAGGTGGCGGAGGGGGCAGTCTGGTCTAGGCTAGTAGGTAAAATCGGCGCTGCCAGAGCAGCGTGAGCGCTATTGGTCAGCAAAAATATAGAGGTCATGGCAAGGGCTAACGGGGTAGGTTTTGCTAGAGGGCGCAGCAAGGCAGCTTTCATGTAGCTTCTCTTATTATTAAGTTTAAATTAATTGGCATAATAAAGAGAATGAAAATCATTATCAAGTAAAAATAAAGTTAATTTTAACTGCTAGTCTAAGATAAAGTTGTTATTTAGTTGAATGCTCATAAGCTTAAGCAAAGTTTTGCAGCGTCACTTTCTTACCTTAAATGTTCTAAAGACTTTTATTGTCGGAATAAATAGGTTTTCAAATTATTCTCAAAGCCAGGTTAATGACCTACTCTATAGTCTCACTAAGCCCACTTTTAGGCCAAAGGGCCGAAAGATTTGATTCAACGTTTGGACACTGTAGTTGCCTTTATTATTTTCTATATCGGACAATGTCTTCCGAGATACCTTTACCATTTTGGCAAATTGAGCCTGCTTGACACCTAGTACTTGGACTCGCAATATTTTTAAGGCGTCTCCTTGGGTAAGGTCACCTGAGAATAAAAGCTCAATGATTTCGTCCCGAGCTTGCGTTCGAGTCAGGCTGTCAAGCTTGAGCAGGGTATTGGTAGCTCGTTGTCTATTGCCGTTCATTAAGCCTAAATCCTTAATATTCATATCAATATCTTGCATAAACATTCCTAGGTCTCTATGGCCAATACTAATTAAAGTAGTCGCCATTTTATTAACTTGGTAGGTAAAGTCTCAAAACTGATACTGGGATAATCTAGAATACGATCAGCGACCCCACGAGCTTGTAGCCGCCGCTTTAAATGAACCAAATTATTTGCTGTAATTTTTAGCTCTGCCAATAGATCAATAGGGTCAACGAGGTCCGCTAAGGTCTGCGCTATTAAGTCAAAGCGATAGTCGCCGCCAGACTCCAGTTTTTCAGAAGGTGGCTTTGTAGGCGCAAAGGTATAATTAGAGTTTTGCCATCTAATGGTCCGGACGATACCATCGGGATCTGCTTTCATTGGGGCAAAGTCATAGATTGGGGCTAACCAAATTGCTTGCTCGTCGCGCATAAAAGCGGTATTACGACCATGATTATCAGAGTTGCCAAACGCAATATTAAGCAGGTCACGACGCACCCACTCGATAACGAATGCCTTTCTATCAAACACAAATCCTTCTGCTACTAACTGAGAATTTTCAATTATCTTAATTAATTGCCGGATGACTTGTTCATGGTCTAATAACGATCCTGCGCCTTTTTTCAGCATAGAGTAGACAGACTCCATCGCATACCGTCGCGTGTTTCCAGCCGCATCAACCTCGATATCAAACCTTGGTAGCCATAGCGATGGGTACCTTTCGCCCTCAACTAAGCGCATGCCTTTGGTATCAATGGTCATCATACCCATGGCGTGTAATTCGTGATAAAAATGATACTCAGCTCTTAAAATGTCGCAGTCTATATTTTTGCGACTACCACGAGGGTACTTCACCAAGTAATAGTTATCTAAGCTATCAGTCAGTTGATGGTTGTCAATCCAAATGGCATCATCGTTTTGCCAACGCAGTAATAACTTTGGTGCTTCGCCACCTGCTCCCGTTGCTCCGCCTGCCATAGCGCCGTGCTCACTGGCGTACTCTAAGAAATCAACATCTCTATCCTTAATCTCAGCTAAGCTAAACTTTATAGGGGTAACCTCGTCAAGATTAGACAAGGATTCTTTAATACGTAAATGCCCGACAGGCGCAATAGTGGCCCTTTTCAATAACTCGTAATTTTGCTCAGCGTTGGTCAAGCGTGATAGGTCAAGTCGCTGTGACCAATAACGTCTGCTAGCACCAGCAGGGGTAATATCATCCAAAAATGGCAACCAATGACTGTCACTTTTATGAGTTAAATTATAGGCAAACAGCTCTACTGGATAATTAATAGAAGCTGCAAAATGGTTGTCCGCTAAGAAGTGCTCTAATGAGTAATCTGAGAGATAGGTCAAGCCCGTAATTTTCTTACCCTCATCAAATTCGATAATAGCAATATCTTGCCAACTGTCATTTAAATAGGCTTGTATCGTAAGAGGTTGCGTAGTCATGGTTCTAGTCAACTAAGAGTGTTATATCACTCACTATAATATAAAGTATCTGTCTATGACAGCTATACTACGCATTATATTAATATTGATAGATTAATGGGTAATTTAATACTCATAATATTAATTAGGTTTATTGAGTGGACTATAAGGAGACGCACTAATTAAAACTCAAATGAGATCTAGGCTGCCACCTAAACGCCACCGCACATTTATTCTAGAAGCGGTTAGTGGTATATTGTCAACCCGAAAAAAGCTAATTTAAAAGAAATGCTTACGGTTTATTAACTGCGCTTACCTTTTTTTATGCTGCTTTATTCCTCGCATACCACGCTTATATCCCCGCTAGGAGGCTGACATGATCGTCCGGCAACGCCCCAATGCCCTAAAGCTCATTTTTACCCTGCGTGGTTCGGTCATTCCCAAGATTTTTCCGCAAATTTTACTTATTACGCTGCTCAGTACCCTGATATCCACTATTCAACATGCCCACCCTGGGGCTTTTACTTCTTATGGTACCGCCCCTTTTACCTTGTTAGGGATTGCGCTATCGTTGTTTCTTGGCTTCCGTAACAATGCCAGTTATCAACGTTGGTGGGAGGCGCGGCAATTGTGGGGGCAGTTGGTGGTGGACACGCGCAGTTTGGCACGGCAAGTGGTCTCCTTTATGGATGACACTACTGCCAGTGCGCGCGAAAGTCAGCGGCGGATTATCGAATTAAGTATAGCTTTTGCTCATGCTACGCGGCATCGACTGCGGGATAGCGAGCCTTGGGAAGATGTGGAGCGTTTGGTCATGCCAGAGCAGCATCAAGCCATGCGCCAAGCCAGTAATGTCCCTGAGTTTGTACTGCGCTTATTGGGCAAAGAGCTGGGGCAAAGTCGCCGCCAACAACTGATGTCAGAGCAAATGCTACAAAACATGGATGAGCGCGTGACCTCCATGACCTTAGTCTTATCAGCGTGTGAGCGCATTCAATATACGCCCCTGCCATTTGCCTATACGCTATTGGTGCATCGCACGACTTATCTATATTGCTTTATGCTGCCGTTTGGCTTGGCATCCTCCTTGGGTTGGGCAACGCCTCTAATTAGCGCGGTGGTGGCTTATACCTTTTTTGGTCTAGATGCCTTAAGTGAAGAGTTGGAAGACCCGTTTGGGTTAGCGGCCAATCACCTGCCGTTGACGACCATCTCGCGCACTATCGAGATTAACCTATTAGAGGCCTTGGGCGAGACTGACTTACCTCCGCCGATTACTCCTGATGGTAACTGCCTACAGTAGGAGATTGTTTTCGCTCAGCTTTAGCAATCGACTCACTATAAGTTAGCCCCAAACAGCAAAAAGCCACCCTATAAAAGGATGGCTTTTCGTTTTTTTCAATCTGTTATCAATACCGCTACCTATTAAAAATGCACTACGCTACGGATGCTCTCGCCTTTATGCATTAAATCAAACGCTTCGTTGATGTCTTCTAAAGGCATAGTATGAGTAATGAAGTCTTGCAGTGGGATTTCACCATCCAGATAGCGCTCTACGTAACCTGGCAACTCTGAACGACCTTTGACACCACCGAAGGCAGACCCGCGCCAGACGCGACCAGTCACTAACTGGAACGGTCGGGTAGCAATCTCTTGCCCAGCTCCTGCAACGCCGATGATAACCGACTCGCCCCAACCTTTATGGCAGCACTCAAGCGCTGAGCGCATAACGTCGACATTACCAATACATTCAAAAGAGAAGTCCACACCGCCATCGGTCAACTCAACGATGACTTCTTGAATCGGCTTATCATAATCTTTTGGATTGATGCAGTCGGTCGCGCCCAACTTCTTCGCCAACTCAAACTTGCTTTCGTTGATATCGATAGCAATGATACGGCTGGCTTTTGCCATCGCAGAGCCGATTACGGCAGACAGGCCAATGCCGCCTAGACCGAAGATAGCTACGGTGTCGCCTTCCTGCACTTTGGCAGTGTTCATAACCGCGCCCATACCGGTGGTTACGCCGCAACCTAATAGGCAAACTTCTTCTAATGGCGCCGCTTTATTGACCTTGGCTAAAGAAATTTCTGGCAGTACCGTATATTCAGAGAAGGTTGAGCAGCCCATATAATGATAGATTGGCTCACCGTCTTTATAGAAACGGGTAGTACCGTCGGGCATCAAGCCTTTACCTTGGGTCTCACGAACGGCAGAGCACAGGTTGGTTTTACCTGAAGTACAGAATTTACATTCGCCACATTCTGCGGTGTAGAGAGGAATTACGTGGTCGCCGACTTGCACGCTGGTCACGCCTTCGCCAATTTGCTCCACGATACCGCCGCCTTCATGGCCTAAGATAGCGGGGAATACGCCTTCTGGATCTTCCCCAGATAAGGTAAATGCATCAGTATGGCAGACACCACTGGCGACAATTTTGACTAAAACTTCGCCTTTGCGCGGCAGCATAACATCGACTTCTTCGATAGAGAGCGGCTCATTCGGGCCCCAAGCAATAGCGGCTTTAGATTTGATAAATTTATCAGACATTATTTTTCCTTTTTAGAGTGGGTTTAGTCATTGGGATAAAAGGGGTAAGTCATCTTTAATGTGGGGTAATCATGAGTTTAACAAGGCTATATCCAAGTAATAATACGTTAAGCGACTTGATAACCACCAGTCTAGAAGATGCTTGTCTTTATGATAATAAGGGGGTTATTGCCGTGTGTTTTTAGGTTTAAGTAATTGAACTGGTAATATAACGTTCGTCGGCTGATATTGGTAGGGTAAAAAAGTATCGTATTATCAGGTTTCTGAGTTTGGTGTTGTGCCCCGTGTGGCGCCCCTTGTTGGCTGTGCTGTTACTTAATCTTTCATCCTCTATTCTTAACCCTATACCCTTAACTCCCAAGCCTCAGTCTACTGACTGGGGTTTTTTATGGCTATAAGCTAATGGTGACTTCTCCTATCAATATAAGCTTATAAAGCAGTTTCTATTTTAATCATCCCTATTTATTAATACGCGGCTATTATGATTAAATGTTTTGCAATTTTTTAATTAGTTTATAGACCTCAATAATAAGATAATACAAATTATCATAATAAAGATAAAGTTTGATAAATAAAATTAGGTAAATATTATTTTTATAATTTTAAAATTTATATTAAACATATGTTCATTTAGTTTTTTACATAATTTTTAAATATGCTTAGTATTTTTTCTAGTCTACCTTTAATTAGCGTATTAAAGCCTTACTATTGGCAAGGTTATAAAGTCAGAACAAATGCTGAATATAAGGAATTATTAGTAATAACTAATCCAGTAAAAACTTTCTATTATTAATCTTATTGGAAGGTCTGACATTAAAAATATTCAATATAAATAGGGGGTTAATGAAATTTACGTGGTTGCTATATCCTATTACCTGTCTATACTTAAGGAAACGTTACGCAAATAATGCTAGTAGCGTAACAATATTAATTAGAAGAATCTGGTTTAATCCCATAATTAATATAGGGATATAAAATAAAAGTAAAAATTTTTATACTGGGTTTTTCCTTTATAAGGATTAGAAGCTATGGACAGCAAAACTATTATATTACCTGCTGCATTTTCGGTAATGCTCAGCTTATTGGGCTGTCAGACAATGACGAATCAGCAGTCTAATGCCAATCAATCACAAGCTTTTAATCAAGCCGATTGGCACACTAGCGGCGCCTTATTTCAACCTGCTAATGATGAGCAATTAAAAAATAATGAGAGTAGGGTAGTGTTTTTTCGCGACGCTATTGCGGGTCAAGCATCCGACCCTATTATCATAGCAGTGGGAGACAATAGCCTCTTTCAAGTGAGCCTACAAGACGGGCACTATTCAGATAATATCCTATGCAGTGGCCAGCAAACTATCAAAGCCAATACGCTTAATAATGCCACTGGTCAAATCAATTCTTATGTTGAGAGCTATCAATTCTCTCCCCAAGCTACGGTTTATTTGCAAGTAGGTCTATCCGCTGCCGGTATGCCAGTAGTTCGCCAGGTGCCTAGCGACCAAGCGCTCATGATGCTGAGCGAAAGCACGCGTCAGACCCATCAACTTAGCCGCGTCACCTACCTTTGTGACCCTATTCAAGCGGCAATGCCAGCGCCTGTTGAAACAACTCCCCAATCGCTAACCGTGAATGACCTGTCGCAATTTAGAGTGCTTTTCGATACCGATAGCACCAATATCAAAGGCAGTAATTATGCTCAATTGGATGGCATGGCTAGTTTTATTCAGTCCTTTCCTAAAGTGCCGCTTACTCTAGCGGGTCATACCGACAGCCAAGGCTCAGAGCGCTATAACTTAAAGCTGTCTGAAGGCCGTGCAAACAGCGTCAAAACTATCTTAGTTGAGCAATATGACATAGAGGCTGAGCGATTAAGCACGGTAGGCTATGGCGAGTCCATGCCAGTCGATAGCAATGATACTGAGCAAGGTCGGCGCAATAACCGCCGTGTGACCGTTAGCCAGAGCCAATAAACACCCCCTCATAATTTTATATTTATCTCCATTCCGGATAAATATAGCTATTCAAGGATGATCTTATGAGCACTATCCTCGTAAAAGTAAACGACCAAGTAAAAACTACGGCTGCCCATAAAATAGTTACGCAGGACCCACAACCCACGATTATTAAAGCGGTTAACAAGAGCAACTATGAGCTCGTTGATGAAGCTACGGGGCACGCTCCGAATCATCTGCTTACCAAGCGTGTGGGTAATGATCTGCAAGTCTCTTTTGCAGAAGACAGCGGCAATCCTGACCTCATTATCGAAGGCTTTTATGACGAAGCCGATAGTGCGCTAATAGGCATGGCAGAAGACGGCAGTTATTACTATTACGTGCCCGATTCTGGAGAAGTCACAGACTTTGTCACGGAGTTGGAAGCCGGTGATATTCAAGGTCAAGCTTTGGGCGGCAATGCACAAGCGGCACCTTGGTGGGTCGGAGCTAGCGAAACAGACAGTTTTAATATGTTGCCTTGGTTAGCCGGTCTAGCGGGCATTGGTATTTTAGGCGCTGCGCTAGCGAGCAGCAGTGATAGTGATAATAAAAATGACAATACGGGTCCGCCTGCGGATACCACGCCGCCCGATGCCCCAACCGATTTAGAAGTGAGTGACGACGGCACTACTGTCACCGGTAAAGGCGAGGCGGGTGCCAAAGTTGAAATTACCGATCTAGACGGCAATGTGATTGGCGAAGGAGTGGTTGATGATAATGGAGACTTCGAAGTTGAGTTAGTGCCGCCACAAGTGGACGGTGAAAAGATAGAAGCGACCTTAACCGACCCTGCGGGTAATACCTCAGATCCTGCAGATACTACTGCGCCGGATCTCACCGCTCCTGATGCCCCAACCGATTTAGTGGTCAGTGACGACGGTAGCAGTATCAGCGGTAATGGCGAGCCGGGCACCAAAGTTGAAATCACCGATGTGGACGGCAATGTCATTGGCGAAGGCACGGTAGGCGACGACGGTAGCTTTGAAGTGCCGCTAACCCCGCCGCAAATTGATAATGAAAAGCTAGAAGCGACTTTAACCGACGATGCGGGCAATACTTCGGATCCAGCAGATGCTATAGCGCCCGATTTAACACCGCCCGATGCACCAACGGCTGAGATTAATCCAGAAGGGACGCTGATTACAGGGGAGACAGAGCCAGGGGCTACAGTTAAGGTCGATACGAATGGTGATGGCGTGCCTGATTACACGGTGACCGCCGATGAGAATGGTGACTATACTGTAGACACCAGTGATAATCCGTTGGTAGATGGCGAAAATATTAAGGTTACGGCGACGGACGATGCTGGTAATCAGTCGAAACCTACAGAAATAATGGCACCGTCAATAGATGTTAGTCCACCTAAAAATGTCAGGATTGGCAATGGTGACGACTATATTACCGCGGATGAAATCGATGCCGACGGTAACGTTAATGTCAGTGTAGGATTGCCCGCAAATATTGTGGTTGGCAGTATTGTCACGGTCAATGGTAGTGAAACTTCCGTAACGGCTGCTGATATCGCAAAAGGCAAAATTATCGTTAAAGTGCCAGCACCTACAGAAGATGAAACTCTGTCAGCATCGGCAACTATCACCAACCCAGCGGGCAAAGTCTCAGATCCAGTGTCCGCTGATGCCGTGCGCGATACGTTACCGCCTAGCGCCCCAGAAAAGGTAACGATTGGGAACGATGGGGACAATGTGATTACGGTCGATGAGATTGATAATGAGCAGGTCGACGTCATTGTTAAATTACCAGCTGATGCAGAGGTCGATGATATTGTCGTGGTTAACGGCATTGAAACCCCAATCACTACAGAAGCTATCGCAGACGGTCAAGTCGTGGTGCAAGTCCCTGCGCCAGCAGAAGGCGAGGAACTGATGGTCTCCGCCACCATTAAAGATCCTGCGGGCAACGTCTCTGATTCAGTAGATGCGAATGCCATACGGGATACTGCTACTGCGCCTGATGCACCAGAAAATGTGACGATAGGTAATAATGGTGATAAGTATATTACCGCCGATGAGATTGATGGAGAAGGTAAGGTTGACGTTACGGTTGAGCTGCCTACAGATGCGGTCGTCGGCAGTACCGTTATCGTCAATGGTATTGAAAAGGTACTAACGGCTGAAGACATCGATGCCGGTCAAGTCATAGTGAAGTTGCCCGCCCCGATGGAAGGGGCAGAGTTAAAAGCTTCAGCCATTATCAAAGACCCTGCTGGCAATCCTTCTGAAAGTAAAAGTGCTAATGCAGTTCGTGATACTGAGGCGCCTAGCGAGCCTGAGAGCGTGACGATAGGTAATGATGGTGATGCGGTTATTACCGCGGATGAAATTAATAATGATAATGTTGATGTCACCGTTGGATTGCCAGCCGATGCGGCAGTTGGCGACATCGTTATTGTGAATGGGGTAGAAAAACCGTTAACCGCTACGGATATCACGAAAGGGGAAGTGGTGGTCAAGGTTCCTGCCCCAGCGGAAGGTAAAGAGCTGATAGCCAACGCGACTATCAAAGACCCTGCAGGTAACGTCTCTGATACCGTTACTGCTAATGCCATACGAGATACCGCAACAGCGCCTGCTGCTCCAGACAGCGTGGCAATAGGTAATAATGGTGATGCCTTTATTACTGCTGATGAAATCGATGCTGCAGGTAATGTCGCGGTTACGGTGGTCCTGCCCGATGATGCCGTGGTAGGCAGTACGGTAGTGGTCAATGGTAACGAAAAATTATTAACAGCCGCTGATATTGCTGCGGGTCAAGTCGTGATCAAAGTTCCTGCCCCAGAAGAAGGAGAAAAATTAGACGCTATAGCTTTTATTAAAAATGCGGCTGGCAAGGAGTCTGCTAGGGAGAGTGCCAGTGCCGAGCGTGATACCGAAGCGCCTGATGAACCCAATACTACCGTTATAGTCGATGACTTAACGGATGATAACGTGATTAATGGTCCTGAATCAGAAGCTGATGTGGCAGTTACCGGCAGCGTATCCGGTGAGTTTACCTTAGGCGATGCCGTCACAGTTATGGTCAACGGTAAGGCTTATAAAGGCACGGTCGATAGCGAGGGCAACTTTAGTATTGATGTCCCAGGTAGTGAGCTGGTCGCCGATACGGACAGTACTATTGAAGTCACGGTTGCAGCTACCGATACTGCTGGCAACACGGGCAGCATCACTACGGATAAAAAGTATGTAGTGAATACCGATGAGCTAATCGCTGCTGCTGATAATTTCGTGGATTTTCAATTAGATGCAGTACCTACAGAGACTTCTAATCCCTTACAAAGTAAAACAGGCTTTAACCTAGTCTCAGCAGGATTGGGTCCAGTCTTGGGAGCGGATGTATTGGCAGAAATTGCTGAAAGCGCTATTCAATTGGATGTGGGAGAGAACGAGGTCAGAGAAGTCACCATGTATGGGGACTCTGGCGGTATCCAAATTGGTGCCACCTCAGACTTATACGTTTATAAATTAAACGAATCGACCGGTCAGTACGAGCAGCAAACCGTTAAAGAAGCTTGGGTAGTCGCCTATTTGTTAGGCGGCAAAGGTGAGGAGACGACCTTTAACCTTACCGAAGGCAAGTGGATGTTCGTTATGGCACCGGGGCAAGGGGTCTCGGCCTTAGGCGGCTATTCACTGTACATCACTGAAGACAAAACTTTAGACTATGGCAATGCAGTATCCGTCAGTGGCAGTGTCCCCGGCAACCTCTTAAAAGACGATGACCCTGAGTTTGGCTATGATGACCTGCCTGCAAATACTCAGTTGACGGCTGTTAATGGGGACCCAGTCTCCGCTACAGGTGAGACTGTAATCGTAGGACAATACGGTACCTTAACGGTGCAAGCAAATGGCGAGTACGAATATACTGTCAATGAGGATTTCCGTGGCCCTTATGGGGCTGAAGAAGTCTTTAAGTATGAGGTTACTTCCCCCATAGGTAATACTTCCTCAGCAGAATTAACCATTAAACTGGATATTATTCCTGCGGAGACGCAAGACTTCATCGAACGTGATACTACCTTAGTGGTGGATATAGAAAGTAAAGTGACTTTAGATACGGACGACTCTGAGATCGCTGATGCCATTGGGTTTGCGGTAGTAGACTTAGGTTTAGTAGGTCCTGTATTAGATGTAGGCGCTCTAGGTGGCCAACCCACTATGGACTTTAGCGTTGGCGATAACCAAGTCCGTGAGCTAACCTTTCATGGTAGTGGCGGAGGGGTATCCGTCGCGCAATTCTATAGCTTATTAATCTATAAGCTAGACGAAACTACCGGCAGCTACGTGCAAGTGCATCAAGAGAAAGACTGGTTTGTAGTGCCGTTATTAGGCGGTGTTTCTGAGCAATTAACGCTACAGTTTGGTGAGGGAGAGTATAAAGCTATCCTTGGCTCGAACGGTGGACTTGGCGTGCTATCGGGTAATGGTCTGTATGTAGACCACGACAAAATCTACGATTATAACCAACCGGTTAAATTCTCAGGCACTCTTACAGGAGATATCACAGAAGATGACAATACGGTCTTAGTCAAAGTCAACGATAAGCTGGTAGAGGCAGGCGACACTACTACGGTAAAAGGCGAGTATGGCACATTGGTCATTGAGACGGACGGCTCGTATACCTATACCGTTAATAAGCCAGATGGCGCGGGTGCTGATTGGCTACCCCCTTATGGCAAAGTGGACGCCTTCCAATTCACCAGTAAAGACGCCAATGGCAAAGCGGCTGTCGAAAAGTTAAATATAAAAATTGGTACCCATACCGCAGCAGATGACTTTAATACCGTGACGGTACCAGAGCAAAATGTGGTCTCAGATATCCAGTTTAACAGAGACTTTAAAGCCGTAGGCAACTACGGGGACTCGATGGAGGAGAGTTTTAAGATTGCAGATAATCAAGTGGCGTCTGCCACCCTCAAAGTGCAGACCAGCGCGTTAGAAGTGACTTACACTTTGACTAATACCACTACAGGTGAGGTTTTCACCGGTACCGAAACGGCTGCTAGTAGAGGGGTAAGTCTCGATATAGCATTAGATAATTTGCCACCAGGCGAATATAACATTCAAATTAATTCTAGTGGCGGTGGTCCAGTCTACGGCAACATCAAAGGCTATCAGTTTGTCACTACCCTGATTCATACGGATGAATATACGACTTCAGCTATTGATCCAGTGACGGGTGTGCTGTTAGAGAATGACACTGGCCTTAAAAATGTTGCCGAGCTCAAGATAGCTACGCAAGAGCTCTATGTCTCTGATCCAGCGAAAGGGGCACAGTCTATAGAAATCGAAGGTCTCTATGGTACCTTGACGGTCAACAAGGATGGCTCTTATGAATATGTGCCTACAGGCGAGGCATATGGCATAGAAAGGTTTGACTATGAAACCGTTTCTGTCACGGGCACCAAAGAGAAAGCTACGTTAGAGATTAATGTGGGCAAAGCCATAACGGCTTCTATCCATGATGACATCGCTGTGAGTTCAGCGGCTGATGATGTCTTTATAATGGGTGAGGGTGCGGATACCTTAATCTTTAATAACTTAAATGGTACGGAAGGCGGCAATGGTAACAACGGCTTAGATCAGTGGACTGACTTTAGCGCTGCTCAAGGCGATATGATTGATATCCGCGGCTTACTCGATGGTAACCAAACCTCCAGTAATATCGAGGACTACCTCAAATACGAGGATGGTGTGCTTATCGTAGACCGGAATGGCAATGCTGAATTTGAATCGTTATTAAAGGTCTCAGCGACTGACCTCGATGAGTTAATACTCAATATTAAATGGCAGGCTGACGCTCCTGATACTACCGGCTTTGCTAGCAGAACCATGAGTGATGATGCTGACCCTATGGCGGATAGTGCGCCAGAGATGTCGCTTATGGCTATAAATGATGAGTCCGACACTTTGAGCTTAGCAGAGGCCGACCTGTTTAGAGTGGCCGCTATTGATATGAGCGATATCGGTGCTAATACTGTCAATGTTGACGATACAAATGGTGGTAGTGCAGCCATGGCAAACGTCGATTACATCGGTGGTGATAACGATGATGCCGTGTATATCCAAGGCAGTAATTGGCATACTACGGAGCCGGCGAGCACTCGTGTAGACGGTGGAGGCATCTTAGAGGCTGAAGGAACCACTAGTTCAGCTGCTCCTGAAGCGCCGATTTATGAAGCTTGGCATGTCGATAGCAGCTTAGCGCCGCAGATGTATATCGATACGGATATGACAAATATCATCTAAATATCAGCAACTCTTAATTGTGCAGTCTTAATAGACGAAACCCCCTAAGTTGGCATTAACTTAGGGGGTTTATTTTTGAGTGTTTGTAGATAAAGCCTATCAATTCTACCTACTCAAACTCACTCAACATCTGAGTAATACGAGCATCTTTCTGCTGCCAAATGTCCTCTAGCCAATCAAACATCATCTTTTTAGTAGCTTCATCACGGTCATAACCACCGTCCATGATAGCGGCAAACAACTCATCAGGGACTTGTATCCGAGTTACATCCACCCCCAAACGGCGAATATTACCTTTCCATAAATCATCATAGTCCGGCGTACCATCGGGATACACGATAGTAATGTCCAAAATCGAGTCCATCTGTTCGCCTAACGCATTAATGGCTAACGATAAACCACCTGCACGTGGCTTTAATAAATGCTGATAAGGCGAGTCCTGCTGATCGTGCTTCTCTTGGGTAAAGCGGGTGCCTTCTAAATAGTTAAGCAGGGCAAACGGTTTGTTTTTTAATTGGCGACAAGCGCGTTTGGCTTCGATTAAGTTTTGCTTTTTTAGCTCAGGGTTTTTTGCCATAGCTTTGGGCGAAAACCGCTTCATCATAGGGAAGTCTAAGAAGTAAAAGGCTTGTCCTACAACCGGAATATAAATCAAATCAAACTTGGTAAAAAAGCGCGTCAATGGCAGGGTATCTTGGCTAATATACTGCACGATACTGGTATCAACCCAAGACTGATGGTTGCTCACCAAGAGATATTGCTTATCTTCGCTTAAATCATCAGGCATAGTGATGCGCCAGTCTTTATGCGGTAGCGCATGGTCGATGACGGCGTTATTGCTATTAATCCAATATTTAGTGATTTCAATTAGCGCTTTATCGGCCAGTTTCGATCCTGTTAATACCTTGGCAGCGCCCAAGCTCCAGATAGGTAATCCCACTCCGATACTGTTGGCGGTAATCACCCCAGCACCAGTTAGAAAAGAGGCTGCTTTGCCTACTGGGGGCAGCTTATCGTGGAGGGTTTCGTAAAGAGAATCAATCTTTTTCAAAGAGGGCATAGCAGATTTCCATATTGATGAGTGCGGCAAAACACTACTGTTCTTAAGTTGCCAAAGCATAGGTAATTTGCCTTTATAAGCAACTGTTTCCATGAGTTTACAGCGAAATAAATAGGGGATGGCAAGCAACGTCGAGCGACTACAGCTTAAGTGGGTTAATTTAGCAGCTGTAGCCAAGTCATAGCATAACGCAATGTTATGCCATTGAAAGTTAAGAAAACGTTAAAGAGGTTATTAACGAGGGTAAGAGAGTAAATTTAATCTAGGCTTTTGTCCAGTGGAATAAATAGGCGCAAGTGTTACATTTTTGGATTTGTATTTTTGTATCGGGTTTAGCAGTAAGTTGTGGTGCAGAACCTTTCACCCTGTGGTATAGAGCGCGATTATTAACGAATCAATAGACATTTTTTGGGTGTAAAAAATACTTTAGCTTTTAATTGATTAAAGGGTTTTTAGTTTAAATAGACTTCAACAGAAAAGAGTCCCGCAACAAATCTTATTTTTACCTTCTAGGTTAATTTACTAAATAAATATTATAAGAAATCTAATAATAATGATTAGGTAAAATGAATTAATTATAGCGTGTAAAAAGTAAAGTATTTTCAATGTAAGTTTAGAACGTTTATCCAGAATATATCAGGAGTGATTTTTTTATAAAGAACAGATGTTTACCGCTTGTCTGAATGTTTAATTATTTGTGTACAACCTCTCTATTTAGTTGTTAAATGGTTTAGATTATGTAAACAATAACAAGGATGATAAAAATGAATAAGATATTCAAAAAAATATGGAGTAAGTCTTTAGGTTGTGTAGTAGTCGTAGCAGAAAACGCTAAAAGTGCTGGCAAAACCAATAATGTCACGGGTGCGGTAGCGCAAACCAACAATCAAACGAATTATAAGAAATTTGCCTTACAAGGGTTGATAGTCAGTATTGCTGCTGTTAGTGGCGCTAATGTTTGGGCAGATGAATGTTTTACTATGGGTGGACCTGGGCCCTCATCTCATAGTCCCAATTCATTAGTTTGTGGTAATTTCAACTATGCTCAAGCACTAGGCAGCTCAGCAGTAGGGGGTTCTAGTGGTGTTAATAACTTAATCATAGAAGATGATGGATCGACTGTTACTTCTGTTAACGGAATTCCTGTTACTGCTGTCGGTATAGATATTTATTCAATAAGCGCGATTAATGGGGTGCCTATAGCTCCACATGAAGTATACGGTTTTATAGATGCTTTGATGCAGGGGGGTAACGTTGCTATTGGGCAAAATAGCAGTGCTTTTGGCAGTCAAAACCTTGCGATGGGTAACCAAAGCAGTGCGGTGGGCTTTAACAATAAAGCCTTAGCCGAGAATAGCAGTGTGTTTGGCAGCAATAGTCAAGCTACTGCAATTGATAGTATAGCGATAGGGTCTAACAATAGCGCATCAGGATTTAATAGTACTGCAGTAGGGTCAACCAATACAGCGGCAGGTGACTTTAGTATAGTGTCAGGGCATGGCAATAGAGCACTTGGTTCAAATACTGTTTCTATAGGCTCTTATAATGGAACATATGCTAATAATAGCAGTGCGATAGGATATAGTAATAGCGCATATGGTCAGAATAGTAGTGCGATAGGATCTAGTAATAGCGTATATGGACAGAATAGTAGTGCGATAGGGTCGTATAACTATGCTGATAGAGAAAACAGTAGTGCATTAGGTGCTAACAATATCGCATATGGTCAGAATAGTAGTGCGATAGGATCTAATAATAGCGTATATGGTCAGAATAATAGTGCAGTAGGCTATAACAATTGGGCAGAATCTGACAATAGTAGCGTGTTCGGTAGCAGTAGCCAAGCCATAGAAGTAGGTGCAACGGCTATCGGTAATAATTCGCTAGCTGATGAAGCCAATACCATCTCAGTAGGTAGAGTTGGCGTAGAAAAGCGTATCACCAATGTGGCGACAGCAACTAAAGGTACTGATGCTGCTAATAAAGATTATGTCGATACAGCTATCTTAAATGTCTCAGGAAAAGTAGGTACTGATAATTTTGCTTATGGCGATACTAGTACGGCTTTAGGGTCTGCCAGCGGTCAGGAATATAGCACCACCTTAACTGATGACAAAATTACAGAAGTAGCAGGTATCGCTGTCAGTTCTACAGGCGATATTATTGATAATATCGAGTCTTTCACTGATTCTAATGGTGTAGTAATTACTGAGGCTACTCAAGTTGCTGCCTTCAAAAAAGCGGCCAAAAATGGTGGTAACATTGCTTTAAGTCAGTTTAGTACTGCAATAGGCGTCCAAAACATCGCATTAGAAAATGGTAGTAATGCTATAGGAAATTATAATACAGCATCGGGTGTATCTAGCATTGCAGTAGGTAATAATAACAATGCATCAGGTGATTTTACTAGTGCGATTGGCTTTAATAATGGAGCCACGAGATTTGGTAGCAGTGCGTTAGGCAATCAAAATACTGCATTGGGTTATTATAGCAGTGCAGTAGGTTTTCTAAATACGGCAACAGCTGAAAATAGCAGCGTGTTCGGTAGCAGAAGCCAGGCCATTGCAGAGGGCGCTACAGCTATCGGTAATAACTCGCTTGCGGATGAAGCCAATACTATTTCAGTGGGTAAAGCCGGAGAAGAAAAACGCATTACTAATGTGGCGACAGCAACTAAAGGTACCGATGCTACCAATAAAGATTATGTCGACGCAGCTATATTAAACGTTTCAGGCAATGTGGATACTGATAACTTTACACAAGGTAGTAATAATAGTGCTTTGGGTAATTCAAGTAACTCTCCACACTTCATCAATGAAGTAACTAATGGGAAAATTACTAATGTTGCAGGAGTTACCGTAACTACTACTGGGGTAGGCACTAGCATTGATGATATCGATTCTTTTACTGAGCCTAATGGTGCAATAATAACCGATGCTACTCAAGTGGCTGCTTTTAAAAATGCTATTAAGAAAGGTGGAAACCTTGCCGTAGGTTCATCTAACACAGCGGTAGGTAATAGGAATAGTACAGTAGGTGATACTAATAGTGCATTTGGTAATAGCAATACGGCAACGGGAATGTTGAATAATGCCATAGGTTATTATAATAAAGCGTCAGGCGGTAATAGCAGTGCATTAGGCTCTAATAATACTTCATCAGGTCATATGAGCAGCGCGATAGGTTTTCTAAATACGGCATCTGGTATCGGTAGCAGTGCATTAGGTAATAATAATGCAGCAAGTGCTGAAGGTAGTAATGCTGTTGGTAGTAATAATAGTGCGACTAATACTCATACCACTGCAGTGGGTTATAGTAATCAAGCGCAAGGTTTAGGAAGTAACGCTTTAGGCTATAGAAATACTTCATCAGGAGCTTTTAGTAGTTCAGTAGGGTTTGAAAATACTGCAACTCAGATGTATAGCAGTGCGATAGGGTATTCGAATACTGCATCTGGTGCTTACAATAGCAGCGCAATAGGGACGCAAAACCAAGCACTAGGAAGTCAAAGTACTGCTGTAGGTTTTGCTAACATTGCTGATGCTGAGTCTAGCAATGCAATCGGAATAGGCAATAGGGTTTATGGCACTAATAGTAGTTCAGTAGGATCTAATAATACAGCTTCAGGCAATCGAAGTAATGCTCTGGGTTTTGCTAATGCTACCCCACTCTCAACTTCGAAAGTGATTGAAAAAAGAAGAGCACCTCACTAATCTATTGTTTTCGACCAAGAATACAATGGAGTTGTGAGATGCCCA
>Ga0208015_1000399_pt1 | contig 24612 bp, 18 predicted proteins | sample 26BtaG_FD_184101 | JGI IMG/M metagenome (GOLD analysis project Ga0208015, IMG submission 184101) | Marine viral communities from Cariaco Basin, Caribbean Sea - 26B_WHOI_OMZ_CsCl (SPAdes) (version 2) | ecosystem: Environmental > Aquatic > Marine > Oceanic | place: Caribbean Sea: Cariaco Basin...
GTTTATCTAATTAATAAAGTCTAATCTTAACTGCGGCTTTAAGGCCAGCAAATAAGGATTTTATTCCTGATGACGACCCTTGTTGCGCCTCAAAGCCAAGCCACTACCGTGCTTATAAATAAGCACTATGGATAAAGACTATAACTTACCTTTTAGAGCCGCTAGTGCAGCAAAAGGACTTTCTTCTTCAAACTCTTCGATTTCACCTACCTGGTCGACTTCCATCTCGCAATCATCATGCTTAGGCGATAATGGAATCTTCAGTAGGATCTCATCTTCGATTAAACGCTCAAGCGGCAGATAAGTGTCATGACCATCTTTAAAAGCCACTTCTTCTAATAATAAATGATCATGGTCTTCATCTAGCAGTTTTGCTTGCCCTTCGTCTTCTAACAACGCGATAGTATGCGCGCCCGTTAGCTCTACATTGACGGGCTGCAAGCAACGTTGACAGGTCAACCAAACGTTGCCAGTCAAGTCAAAGCTTAGACTCAATACATTGCTACTGCGTGCTAAGGCTGCCGTAATTTTTATAGCAGACTGCTCATGCTCGTCAGACAACATAACTTGCAGACGTTCAAAGTCCGCAGGCATCATCTCACCCTGCCAATTAAAGCCAATATCCGCCCATTTATCTAAAGAGACACGTTTTGGTAATTGGGTAGTAATACCGTCTTTAGCGGTTACTGCCGTCTCTGCCGTGGCAGGTATTACTGATTCATTTTGCTGTGGCATAATTGGCCCCTTATCGTCACACTTAACTAATAAATTCTAATTTTGCTATACTACCGAACAATTCAGGCGGCCTCTAGCGGTACCTTGTTACTATTGGGGTGTTGGCTCTTATTTACGAGCTTCGATTGCCCCCTAAGCCATAATTTTTGCTTTTTGTAGAGATGTCTAATTCGCTATGTCTGTCAGTCCTTTACTATCTGCTGCCCCCACTTTTTCCACCCTACTTACTTCAGCTACTAGCGAGTCGCTACGTGAGCGTTTACTGGCACTTATGACAGACTCTAAACGCATCGCTGACCCTGACTACAATCCCTACTTAGCGGACGCTTGGTTAGACCGTATGCGTGACCGTTGGCAAGCGTTGCAAAAGCCTAGTAGCCTGTTAGCTTTCGGAAATGGTAGCTCAGTGGACGATCATAGTCATGAGCAGCCGTTAACCGATTGGCTAATAGAACTATTTAACACCGTCTTTGCAGCACAAAACACTGTGTTGGTAAGAGGAGATTATGAGCCAGAATATTTTCCTGCCACCCTAGAGGCTCCTGCACAAATAGTCTTCGCTCATGGTTTTTTTGCCAGTGCGTTGCATGAATTACACACACCTCTTTATAGGTTGACATACTAGGAACCTCATACTTTAATAATGTACTTCTATAAGGAAACCATAAAGTTGAGAACTACTATTAATGACCTTTTTAACTCTAGAGCAAGAGTCATATATTTAACTAGCTTTTATAGAGGTAAGTTAATGTGGACCAAAGGCGAAAATAGTGAGGAATACAAGTTTTGTTTCTCTCATCCACATGCTGCCGACCGTTTTCCCAAAATGCCTGTTATTCTTCAATCAAATGGTCTGCCATGGGATATTGGCAATGCTTATCTATTAGGGCAATTAGATAGGCCTAATCTCTCTAACATGAAAACTCTCTCATCACGGGCTATTCATCTAAAGTACTACCTTCAATATTTAGAAGATACAGATCAGCATTTTCTAGACCTACCTAAGTTATATCATGAGAGAGCACCTCAAAAATTCAAATCTTTCATGACAGACATTTTGTACAGTCTGGATTATAGCGCAGAGTATATTAACAACATATTATCAACAGTTGCTCACTTTTATACAAACATTCATTACGAGTCACTAGTAACAGAGGAAAGCCTTGAAAACAAACCTTTTTCTCATATACAAAAAACAATAATGACGACCAATCAAGTTGGTTTAGCTAAAAGTATTGATGTCATTACAAATGATCTTAGAATTAGAAGTAGTAGAAGGCCAATTCCAGAGTTAGGTAAACTTAGAGATGGTGGAAGTTTGCGTCCACTTACTCTTGATGAACAGGAAGTTATCTTTCATGCGTTTGGAAAAAACTATGCTTCGATAGAACTTGAGCTAATGATAAGAATAGCACTGGAGACAGGTGCTAGACAACAAAGCGTCTGTACATTGAGTATCTCTTGTATAAAAGATGCTTGTCTTGCATTAGAAAATGATCCTTCCTTAAATGTTACTACTATAAATGCTGGGCAAAGATTCAAAGCAGATTCAAAAGGAGGCAGATTAAGCAGATTGATCTTCAACCGTGACCTAATCTATGCCTTGGATAACTATATTAATTGCGAGCGTGCAGAAATAAGAAGAAAAAAAGAGAATAGCTTTTATAGTGATACAAGTGATAATTACTTATTTCTAACACGTGATGGAAATCCATACTTATCAGCGCAGAGGGAAATAATAGATCGCCGTAACCCTAAGCCTGAATGGAATAACAAGATTTCTGTCATGAAACCAAAAAATGGTCAATCATTAAGAAATGAGCTAAAAAGATTCATATCAAGAATTCAGAGCGATGCACCTACATTTCATGATTTTTCTTTCCATGATCTTAGAGCTACTGCTGGTATGAATATTGTACGGTCAATGCGAGCACAATCATACCCAGACTCAAAGATATTTGACCATGTTAGACAACGACTAAACCATAGGGATATCAAAACTACAGAGATGTATCTTAACTTTGATTCTGAATTAACAGAGTTTAATAATATTCAAGAAGCATTTGGTTCAATGTTTTATAAAGGTGAAAACAATGAGTAAACACCTAACTGCCAGAACAATTATTGAGCTTGACACTAGAAATATACCTGATATATATGCTCCGCAAGCGGTAGTTATTAAAGGGGAAAAAGCCGATGGATCATCATTTAGAGTCGACATCGGAAGAATATGCTACACAATTAGAGAGGAAGACTCTGGAAACTTACTTCATAACTCTAAACGTTATGTGACTGGGCTCGTGAATACTGCCTCTTTATCTTCAGAAAGAGTTATATGGCTTCAAAAATTCTTGTCTGACTCTCTTTCCAGATCATGGCGAGATGAAACATTACGAGCAAAGCTTCACTACTTACGGTATTTTTTTAACTACTGTGATTTTAACGGCTCAAAGCCAAACACACTAGAAAGCTTGGTGGTTGAATACAACTCTTATCAAACCCTACTCTATCAACGAGGACGTGTCAGTAGTAAATCTTCGTTAGGTGAAACATCTATTTATGGCAGGTTGGCTACTGCAAGAAGATTTATCCAATTAGCTTTTAGTCTATCGAACGCTGAGCTTCTACAGCTTATTCCTAACCCACGTTATAAGACCTCTAACATTACCAAACAGACTAGAACTATCAGTCTTCAAGATAGCCAGAAGTACTTACAGGCTTGTATTCTATACTTCAATCAATTTTCTGACGCTATATTAGAAAATAGATACCCAATACCTATAACTTCTTCAGAATATCCTCTTAAAGATATGTATTGGCATGCTCCTAGTAGAACCACCTTAAAAAGCCTACCAAATTGTTTTGATAAAAATGGTGATCCTTTCCCTTTCAAGTTAATAAAAGAGACTCTTGAAAAAAATTTTAATCACAAAGACTCTGCTGGTCCTTTTTATGAAAGAACGCTAATTAAATATAGAAATGAATGGATGGATGGAGTTCTGACTGCAAAAAAAGCTTATGCCTATAATTTAAGTACGTTTTGCTTCTTTCATATTTACCTTGCGTTTACCGCAGCAAATGTACAACCCACACTTGACCTTAAGATAACTGACTTAGATCTGACTAAAATAGGTTCTCAATCCTTTGCTAAAAAACATAAGTATCGAGCTGGTCGGAAAGTTGAATTCAACGCTCCAAACCATTTAAAACGAGAGCTTCTTAAATACCTTAAGTTAAGAGAGTGGGTTGAAAATCTTGGGATTTCTGGAGATACAAAAGGCTTTTTGTTCATTAATATTAGTAAGAAACGCACCTTAAAGAGACTTGCCAGGAACAAAGCAAACTCAATTATTGATCAATCTATTTTATTCAAAGATATTATTAAACCTAATTCACGAGAACTAAGACTATTATCTGGTGAATTCTTTATTAGGAAATCAAAGGGAAAAGTATCCCTAGTAGCTAAAAAACTCAACAACTCAATAGCTACAACAGCAAAATCTTATACTTCAATTGACGTTGATTCACAAGCTATCGAAATGAATAAGTATCACGAGGAAATGCGATATAAGATTCTAAAGTTTAATCGAACAACAAACGAAACTATCCCGGTCAAGTTGTCAACTGATAACAAAGTAGACAGAGTTGCAGCTGGATCTTGTGCTAACTCATTGGGTAGCAGCCCTACGAGAGCGTATGGTTTTAACAATGAAGCGCCTGAGCCTATTTGTGGTACTTTCGAAAGCTGTCTCTTTTGTGAATTTTTCACAGTCCACATAGATTTTGAAGACATACATAAATTATGCAGTCTTAAAGAAGCTCTACTTCACTCTTCAACACTTCGCAATGATTCTGAACATCATCAGGCTGTTATTGAACCTGCGATATTTAGGATCGACGAAATATTAACTTACTTACGTAAAAAAAGTGAGACCTCCGTTGAAATTATTCACAAAGTAGAGGAAAAAATTGAAATGGGTGTGTATAACGAACACTGGAATAATCAAATACAGGTTCTGACAGCAGCCATCAACTATAACTATAACTATAACTATGAGCCTAGACTATGACAAGGTTAATGATGCGAGAATCCACTGCTTTAGAGGTTAAGTCTATTGAGGACACTTTAAGCGCTGCTATACCATCTCCTAACTCAGTTGTAACGATTACAAAAGATGGAAACCCTCTGTCAATATTTTCTGATGACATTTGGGATTACAGTGCAACTAGCCGTACTCTAAAAACTATTAATTTTAGAAATAAAATACAAAAAATCATTTCATTTGAAAAGCTTGATCATATAAATGATTTTGCCTTAGACAAAGCTATTGAGTTTACTAAGGCTTTTTCTTTGCATTGGATTCATAGGATTGGCAGTTGTTCGATGTCTAAGCTTAATGGCGATATAGTTGCTATAAGTTATCTTATAACTTACTGTGCTAGCAAAAGCTTGCCTCTAAAAAATATTTTTTCTACACCCGAAGCATTAGATTTTTTGGTCAATAATGTTTCTACAGAGAAACAGGCTGGGCTTCTATTAGGAAAAATCCAAAGATTTACAGACACTACTTCTGCCCTTAGTAATAGTTTGTTTTGGTCTGAGTTAGCCCCATCAGTAGACTACCTTAATAAGCTAAAACGAGTGAGAAAGACATTCCCTGAAACCACTGACTGCTTACAGACCTTACTAATACCATCTAATATATACCAAGACTTATTAAAAAGTGTGATAGATGATCTAGAATTATTTCTCGAAAATATAGAAAAAATACAATTCATATTTTCTATGCGTACGCTTGCTAGAGACAAAGGGGTAAGTCTAGATAAAGGTTTAACTCCAGAGCGGATAACACGCAAACAGTCTGCTCGAATACAGTTTTACTGGATGAAAATGTTGCAAGAAAATAGAGAAGTTTCTAAAGCTTTGAAACACCTCTTTGATGTTGGGATTATAGAAAATGAGAGTTGGTCAGGGCTCGCTAATAGCTTAACTCGTTGGCAAACGCGATGTGCTATTCTGATTGCAGCGTTTACTGGTATGCGCATAAACGAAATATTAGCTATACCTTTAAACGGATTGAAGGAATTAAATACTGAAAGAGAGAGTATTCCTGTTATCTGGTCTACTACAACTAAACTTGAAAGTAACGGAACTCCTAGATTTACGAAATGGATTACAAGCTCTATTGTACAAATTGCTTTTGACGTGTTAAGAATCATTGCAAAAGGTGTACTTGCATGGTCTGGCGATAGAGAAGATTTATATTCGAAAGAGCAAGAAATACCATTATTCTTATCAGTAGAACATGGTAAGCATGGTAAACCACATCCAAGCTTCGCATATACAGTAGCTGCAATTAACATTGGGAAATCTGAAAAAAGTATATTCAAGAAGGAGCTCAAAATATCTGAGCAAGACATAGCAGAAATAAGCTGGTTTTTATATGGCGATAAATTACCTAACAGTATCCAAATAGGCAAATCTTGGCCTTTAGGCTTTCATCAATTTAGACGTTCTATGGCAGTCTATGCAGCTGCAAGTGGTTACGTATCGTACCCCGCTTTAAAGACTCAACTTAAACATATTAGCATGGTAATGACTACTTATTATTCTGACTCAAACTCTAGAGCTATTAATATTCTAGGCGACGATCTTGAAGTCAAAGCATTACGAGCTGAATGGGTTGATGCGAAGGCTCGTATTGAGGCTGATGAGTTACATCTCCTTCTAGATAGTAATCAACCATTAGCTGGAAGTGCAGGAAAAAAGCTTATGGCACAAAAAGTTAAAAGCGAGCTACCTAAGTTCTTAGATAATCGTAAAAATACTAAACAAGCTGTTAAAAATGGAAGAATCCGTTATCGCCCAACTCTAGTAGGAGGGTGTATGTCTATAAAGCCCTGTAATAAAGGTGCAGGTGTTCTTGCCTCTGCTTGTATTAGCTGCGAAAATGCCGTGTTTCTACCTGGTTCAAGAGCGGCCTTAGAACAAACAAAGGATTTTTATGAGGCGCAACTAGTTACAAACACCCCAAAGCGAGCTCGTGAAGAGTATGAAAGTAACATTAAAAAAATTAATAGCTTTCTAAAAAATTTAGTAGAAACTACAGAGATACCTTATGTCAATCAGTAAAGTTGAGCAGGAATATTGGGACGCGCTTCAACGCCTAAAAAGCGGTGAAGCAAAGCATGTTGATACGAGTTCAGTGAGATTCAGATTTACTAAAGACGCTGTAGGACGAGAGACTGGTAGAGGAAAAGGCTATGTACGTAATGAACGTTATCCAGCCCTATGTAAAGCTATATCTGATGCTGAGAACGTTCGCAAGGAAAATGAGGCTGTAACTCCTAATCATACTACTAAACTTCAGCATGAAAAAGAGCTAAAGTTGAAAGCAAGAAACCAATATAATCAACTTAAACAAGAGTATGATTTATTGATGACGGAATACCTTAATGTAGTAAGAAGAAACTTTGAACTTGAGACAGGGTTGATCGAAAGTCAAAGCATTACACTAACTTCTATTAAAAATGATGAATAATGCTTAATTAAGAATGTTTATGTTTAAGTATTTTGAGATTATTAATATTTTTATAGACTAAGTTATATCAGGGTTTTCTAATGAGTAGTTATACTGATGATAGTATTTTATGCCAGAATTTAATAAGTTTATTTACAGAAGCCTTTCCTGATCTAGATATAATAGGCGGTGCTGAAGAACCATTTTACCAAGCTCCTAAAGCATATAGTAAGGCTGTTATATACTTTAAGAGCAACTATCCAAGAAGCTTGTTGCACGAGATGTCTCATTATTGCTTAGCAGGCAAAAGACGAAGACAGTTAGATGACTTTGGTTATTGGTACACTGAATGTGGCCGAACAGCTGAAGAGCAACAACATTTTGAATTTGTAGAAGCAAGACCACAAGGCCTAGAAAAAGCTATGTGTGAAGCTATTGGTATCAAATTCACACCAAGTTTAGACGACTTTTCTGGACAACCTCCATCTGATTACTTTCTGAACAATTTAGAGCTTACCTATCAGGAAATGCTTAGCACGCCTCCACCTACAGCTAAAAAAGCATTGCGAGCATTAAAAGAAAACAAGCTTTTATATTTAGATAGTTAAGTAACTTGAATCAACATCGAAGTACAACGCACTCGAAACTAGATTTTACTTCTTTCGAGTACTCATTTAAGCGTTAGCGTGTTCGATTAGCTCATCAAAAGTAAAGTTAAAGCCACAATCATTCCTTCCGAATACATAATCAAAAAATATTATGCTTATAGCAGACTGAGGGTGATATTTATCACGGCTACAACCTCTACCCTTCCATTTACCATTCAATACTTTTCTATGGTTCTGTTTTATATTGCTATAAATAGATTGTGAGGCCTCTTTTTTCGTAACTCCTGATTTTTGTGAGTAGGCAGCAGCGCTCTCAACAGCACGCCAAATTATGTAAAACATTTCAGACACAGAGCTACTAGCTAAGCAGGACATAAGTAAACTAATGAGCTTTTCAGTGATATAAGGAGCCAAACCATTTAGTTTAGATCTATTTACTAGATAACTAAAGCACTCCACTAGCTGTATATTCTGACACCAGTTTCTAAAGTTATTACTACTAACTAACACATTAATATTATTTTTCGTCTTAGCGCTTGTAATAACTTTGATGAGGCTGTCACTATCATAAGCAAAGCTAAAGGTTGCTCGATAATAATCGATTCTTAATTTCTGCTGCTTATCTAAGCTAAAATGGTCTAAGTTGTCATCAATATTTAGTATAAGTAGATTTGAGTTAAAAAGGTGTTGCAGTATTTTTTCATCCAAGATAAAAAATGGAGATAATGATAGCACCAACTTATCATCTATAGAAACTGTAGTCTTTAGATCCTGTGACCCCAGACTTTCAATAACTGCTGCAAGTAAAAGACTATCGATGACATCTACCTCATCTAACAGAGGAACTTTAGCTAACTGAGAGGCTTTATAATTATTTGTATGAATAAGTAATGGTTGTTTTTTATCATATTCTACTACTTCTATTTCTAAATGCTTTTTTCTTTTCTGAAGAAGCTTCCAGCATGTATCGCATCGCCACGCATCTATCTTCAACTGGTTAAACTCTGATCGTGTATGGCAAATCTTAGTGATATTGCAGTTTATGCACTGGCAGTCAAATATAACTAAATAAGCACTCTCCTTGACGATTTTAAAGATATCTTTGTGCTTTAGGCCAAATATTTGCTCTAACTCTTTGCATGTATGTACAAACTTATTTTGTTCGTTACCTTTACGCAGCCAGTATTTCTCACAGATCAGCTTATTAAGCTCTGCGAGGTCTTGCTGATACTCTAATTTTGTTTTCATGCTTACCCACTAATACCGACTATATCCCGTGGATATTATAGCCCACCACTGTGAGTATTGCTATTTTTAGCAGTGGTTAGTGAGATGAAGACAGATGAACGTATGATTGCTTTCGGAAGACGTGTCCGCGAAGCACGAAAAAGCAAAGGAATATCTCAAGAAAGACTGGCAGAGATGGCTGGTATTGATCGAAGCTACATGGGGAATATAGAGCGTGGAGAGAAAAATATTACTCTGAAGAAAGCATATGAGATATCTGATGCATTGGAGATTGATATTCAAAATCTGGTTTAATTTTTAGTAGCTTAACAATTATAGTCAGTTCTAGAATCATTGCACTAAACGACAATAACTTAAAAACTCATCGTAAGGTGTTCGGTTTATACTCCAACGCTTTGAGTTAGGTGGGCGATTACGACTATCTGTATGAGTTAACAATAGGCGTCGTTTTGCTCTAGAAACCCCAACGAAAAAGGCACATCTTTCATCATACTCTTTACCAAAGAAAATCTCTTTTTCAACTGCCATCATGATAACTGAATCAAACTCCAAACCTTTACTCTTATGAATCGTTAGTAATCTAATAGCATTATCTCCTGAAAATCTTATCAGAGCCTTAATTAAGTTTGATTCTAAACTTAAAATACTTTCCAGTTCTTGTTTAAGTTTGATTATAAGCTGGCTTAGGTAATCAATAGATTCATAAGAGGGAGAAAGCATAATTAGTCTTTTCGTTTCCAAAATCTCCAAAAGGAAGTAAATGTTATTCCACCAATTTGAATGGTCTTTAGACTGTCTATAGGCTTTGGACTCTTTTTGAATGTAACTACCTATCTTAAAGGTTACGTTTGACTGATCAAAATCATCAAAAATTGAAATTTTTTCATTTAATTCAATCCAAGATTTTGGTTCATACTCACCATATATGCATAATAAGAAGTCGATCAGTAATTGAGAAATGGGCTCACTGCTTAAATCTTGCAGCTGTTGTTCATTACGAAAGGGAATACCCAATTTATTTAATTCATCCATTAGACAATAGGCATACAGATCTATTTGTTTAGATATAAGAATGGCAATTTCATAGGCCGGAATATGTTCTACTTCAAGCCAGTTCTGGATTTGGCCTGCTATAAACGCTGCTTCAGCTTGAGCGTCCATAAAAGACTCTATAAGAATCTCTCCCTCTTCGCCATCAAACGAGCCATCAGGCATCACAGATTCGGGCTCCAGCACTCTTATAATTTCATTTTGTAATCTTAATAATCTAGGCTTTGAACGAAAATTCAGATAGAGTCTTAAGGGAGTAGCTGAAAAATCATCTGCGTAAGTTTTAAATATACCTTCAAGAGCACCAGCCCACCCCATTATTCTTTGCTTACTATCACCTACAGATACTATACGAGCATTTGTGCCTAAAAAAGCCAACTTAATGAGCTTATATTGCAAATTAGTACAGTCCTGAAATTCGTCAAGAAATACATCAGTATATGTTTTTTTGATTGTATTTCTTACCATATACGAGCTTTCTAGAATAGAGATAGCAAACGGTACTAGCTCACCAAAAGTTATTTGTTTCCTATGAACTCGAGTAGCTCCAATTTGATAATCAGAATCTAATGCATCATAGCCTGTAAGAATTAGTCTAAATTGGTCTATTATTTTTTTAGCAAAGGCATGGAAAGTAAAGCTGTCAAATCGAGTTGCTAACTCATAACCGCAACGCTTTATGACTCTATCTCTTAAATTACCACTTGCATCAGTTTTAAATGATATGGCTAAAATTCTTTTCGGATAACGACAAGTTTGAGTCCTTAAAAGAAAATCAGCTCTCTGAGCTAGCATTTCAGTTTTACCTGCGCCAGGACCTGCTGTAAGGGCGTAGCAACCTTCTCTGGATGTAATGACGGTCATAGCATTGGGTTCAAGTGTAAGTCCATCAGCTGGAGTCCAATTGTTAGCAGCAATCATTCAGGTAACTCACTTATCAGATTTTCAATTTTATCAATCATTCTTGAATAAGATACGGGCATATTATTGAGAATATCTTGGTCTGATAAGTTAGCTAGAGCATCGATATGGCTTGAAGGCTTACTACCTAAATTGAATTTTCTATGATAGCAATTAAATAACTGCTGTTCATCACTAGAGTACTGAGATGAGTCAAAATGACTCTTGCCTAGTACAGTTTTGAGAATAGATTCATCACAAGGCTCATACTGAGCTTTATAAGCTATTGGGTAACTTTGTAGCATCGAAAAATCCAGATCTAGAGGGTATGAAAAGAATATGTTTCTTTTTTCAAACTCAATAAGATAAGACGAAAAATCTCTGATTTTTGTGAGGTTATCGTTCCAAGTATAAATTATATATTTTAAAGGTAAAGTGTCTAAATTATTTATAAGAAGTTGATCATTAACATATTTATATCTTCCCCAACCTCCTTGGTACCTTGCTACATCTAAATCTAAAAGCGTAATATAAGGTATTCCAAGCCCTGTAAGAAGTTGCCAAAAATGATTCACATGCCTACCTCCTAGTGGAGCAATAGTAATAGCATTTTCATCAGCAGGAGTTCCTCTAGCTTCAAGTAACTTTGGTATTACAATTTCTTCGCTATCCCCCTCTCCTAAAACAACGAGTCTAGAAAAATATATTTCAGGATAAGCTTGCACTGCCTGCCTCACAAATTTATGCGCCACATCGGATTTAGCTGGTAATTTAATGCAGCTGATCCTAGTTTGCCTATCTGTGCCTAACCTTAGGTAGCGTATCTGTTCAGGCGCTACTCTTTTTAAAATCGAAGGTGCGTGCGTTGCTATTAATGCCTGAGCATCATCTTCATGTACTAATTTATTTAAAGACCTAACAATCCTGCCAAGGAAGTGAGGAGACAAACTATTCTCTGGCTCTTCAAGAGCCACAATAGTAAATATAGGAGGGTTTAGCTTCTCTGGATCAAAAGTATTGTCCTCTCCTTTAAGCACTTTTCTTCCAACAGCTTGAGAAGTTAAGACTAAAGAAAGGTAGAGCATTGACTTCTGACCATCACTTAATTGTGAGAAATCTACATTATTTTGTTCATGGCCTGGCGAAAAAGACACAGACATGTGACGAAGAAGCGACTCAATCTCTGAGTTAGAGAAGTTGATTTTTGGATTGGTAAAGTAGCTGCCTCTATGTAGGTCACTCCATACACTTTGAAGTATTGAACTCACTAAACTAACTGAATCATTGGTAGATAAACTATCACTAATCTCGTCAGTAAGATCTTTAATTGCTTCTCGTTCATTGGACCAGTCTACTGAACGAAGTAGACGTCCAAGCAATGCGTTAGTACCAAAAGCCACATGGTCAGAAGGTTCTCGTTTAGCAGGCAAATAATGAACTTGGATTAGGTTTCTATCTGAACGAGGAACTCTATGTGGATTTATTGGTTCTCCTGTTGCATTAGTCTCTAGCACATAAAGTAAAGCTGGATCGTCAATATCACCATCGATCCCCATAATAGCTTCAAGCCGAAACCTAACCGTAGGAAACGCTGAGACACTTCTAAGTCGCATGTGACTAAACATAGGGGGAATAGTCGTTGAATCATCGGAAGCATCCAATGCTTCAGGCAATTCGAATTCTGCTTCTACCCATAACTTTCTTTCGTGGGGCACTTCAGACTCATTATGTGGTACATGGAAGTCAGAAGGTTTCAGCCTGCGTATAGAAGGGTCTATCGAAAACATTTTACACAGCGCTTGTAAGACAGCAGTTTTACCAGAGCCATTTGGGCCAATTAAGTAAGTCAACTTATCAAAATGTATTTCTGTTGGCTCACTACCAAAACATTGAAAATTAGAAAGACGTATTGTTTTTAGTATCATAAAATCCCTTTTGCGTTAAACGCTTCCGCTGTTATATTCACTTATAAGTCTAACACCTAAAAACTGTATAACTTACCCAACCCGATCCAAAGCTTGTTTGATAATATCCTTCATCAAATCATCTTGAAACTGGGTACTAAAGCTCACGCTAAGCCCGTCTGCTTCCATTTGATTAAATAGTCGTTCAGCATGCTTAATCTTACGGCTTTCCTCTGCTCTCAGATTATCAGATGAGCTGGTATCTTTGGTCTCAATAATTAAATTTAGCGTTTGACCTTTATCAGTCTCAACAACATAAGCAAAGTCTGGTGAGTAAGTACCACCCCCAGCTATTGGTATTCTGACCGAATTTCGGGGAATCTTACTAAACACCGTCACATGCTTTATCTGTTCTTGAATATTCTGCTTTTCTAAAGGCGAATCATAGAAGACATCTTCAAAAAGATAAGCATCATCGGGCTTACCGTTATCATAATGAACACCTAGCTGACCTGATTTTAACTCGAGTAAAGGTGAGCCAGCTGAATCTGTATAGCTGGTAGGATGAACCTGATTAGATATGATGTTATAGCCTATCTCAAATTTTTGCATAGCATTTTGGAACAGATACAGCTTTATCCCATCAGCAAACTTACGGATAGTTTGGATGTTCAAGTAGTCATTAATATCAAGACCCTGTTCACCTTCGTCTTTTAGATGTTTGAGAGTCACAAACGCTTTATGCAAGGTTGGCAGTTTTATATATGTTTTTTCAGATAACTGACGTAAGAAACTGCCATAACTCATGGTGCTTATTTTTGCGAAGTCTTCCTCATCGTCATATACACTCTGATAACCAGCTTGGTTATTGTGAATATGAAGCTTCGATACCTTTGTTACGAGCCCAGTCTTACTAAAGTTATTAGCGGTAATTTCTTGCTTGAGATAGTCCATAAGTAGCTTTTCATAAAAATCACCCTCATCTTCAAACTGATATTCTAAAATAGCGCGCTGGTTAATCAGCTCCCATAACTCTTTAAGCTCTTCATACTTACCAAGTCTAACTTTGGTTTTAGCTTTTGCATCCTCTTTAGACTTATTCTCAATTTTGCCTTTTTTAAGTGCTTTACCAAAGGCATCAGGATAGAGGTCTTTAAGGGCTTGATAACCACCCTCCAAAAACTTCTCGTCATCATCAATTAAGTTTTGGTCATAAAGTTGATTGCTGAGCTCTCTTTTACTCACTTCATAATGATTTTTGATTTGCTCAACTAACTCATTGTTCAGCTCTTCTGGCACTACTTCTGAAGCAGAGGCCTGATTAATCTCTTGGGTCAGCTCCTCTACAAAATCCTTTTCCGTAAAGTCGACATAGTAGTTTAAGCGAAAGTCATCAGTCTTCTCTCTCGCCATGTGTTCATTGACAGGGAGACGTAGCCCTCGACCAACTTCCTGTAACTTAGAAGTCGTACTACCACTTGAACGGAGCTTACAGATTTGAAAGACGTTTGGATTATCCCACCCCTCGCGCAACGTCCATTTAGAGAAAATGAATCGTCTAGGGTTATCTAGCGATAATAAACTTTCTTTATCGTGCAATATTTCGTTAATCTCAGCTTCAATTTTTTCATCGTTACCCGTGTTATCTTTTGAAAAATAACCACCATGGGTCAGACTGATATCTTTAATAGTCCGCTGTAAATACTGCTTATAGAATGGATCTGTTTCTTTGGTAAGATAGGACTTAGCTATTGCCAGTACCCAAGTCTCAAATTGTGTTTTTAAACTGCCAGCGAGCTCATTACCGTCTCTATAACCCTCGATATCATCAATAAAGAACAACGTTAACGGTTTGATACGAGGACTACGAGTAAGCAGCTCCCGCTCCAGCTTAAAGTGCTCTTTGATAGCCTTTTGAATCATACTGTCTTGAAGTGACTCATGATAAGAGTAAGGGTTAATACTTTCGTCTTTTTTAAGCTCAATACCGTTACTGAGCACCAAAGTAGTTTTATTTAGTTTTTCGATATTTAAACTGTGTATCGCTGAATGGATACTTGAAAGTGAGTCATTATTGCCAAGTATATGGCGAGTCTTAGTACCATTTTCGCTAAGCTCAAACTCGGCTTCCTTACCATCTAATGACTTTAAGGTGAGCTTTGCATTGTCATTACCTGATAAGGTTTCAACATAGGCGGTAACCCCTTTGACTAGGTCTTGATTAAAGGCATCAACAGCAGTCAGGTGGTAAATGAGGTTTTTATGTTCATTTTTGAAAGTTGCACCATATCGTAGCGTGAACTGAGCTTCTAAGTTCGATATACTTTTCCAAGTTTTACCAGTTTGTGGAAACTTATGCGGCTCATCTATGATAACGACAGGATTGACCCCTGCTAGCGCATCGATGGCGCGATCATATTTCTCTCCAAGCAGTGCTCGATCAAACCTTTCTTCTTGAATAGTAGGCGAATTAATCATGCCTTGGTTAATCACCAAGACGTGAATTTTACTCTTATCACCGTGACTGGCATTGACAAACTGAGTCACAGACTCTGGCATATACGATCTTTTGCCTTTCTTACTTTTCTTGCTTTCAACCACGTAAGTGACGATTTGCTTATCATGATATTCACCTTGGAAATCATGGCGAAAGTGCTCACGCAAAGCGTCACTTTTTAAGAAATTTACCGTACCCGCTTTAATAGAAAGAGTTGGTACGACGACGATGAACTTCAACAGCCCATAGATTTTGTTAAGCTCATACATAGTTTTGGTATACGTGTAAGTCTTACCTGTACCTGTCTCCATTGAAATATCAAATACAAGATCTTCACTGCGTTTGCCTTTATCAAATATACCGTTATCTTTTTGTACTTGCTCAATATCATTAGCGAGTACGGTAGCGTTAAAGCTGATCTTTGGATTGACATACTGGCTGATACTATAGTCGCTTGAAGGATGAAACTCCGCGTTTGAAAATGACTTTATTAACGCAATAATCGCTTTTTCTTGGTGGGGTAGATTGGGTTCAAAATTAAAGCCTGCCATGGTCGCTCTCGTATATGAAGTTGAAAAATGAAATAGCTATCAAAAATTTAGTATCTAACAATAATATTGATAGTGATCTTCTTTTTGTTTTGATAGCTTCTGATGGCTTCATTTAACTCCATCTGTATAGCGGTATCGAAGTTGTAGCCGTTAACTATGATTCTATCTGGCGCAAAACTTTTATCCTCATCTAACTTATCTAGCAAGCACTTCAAATTCTGAGTACTAAAGTCAGAGGCGATTAGATATAGGTTCTTATTCACCAGCTGGGCGTTATAGCCCTGCAAGTCTATACTTGTAATGATCTCAGTTAATTGATTATTGTCATATAGCATCCACGTCGTCAGCAGCGCTTGATACTGCTCATCACTTAATACCATATCGTCAAATAAGCTTTCATTGGCAACTTTAAAATTATCATCCACCTTAGGACGGAAGTCATTAATGGTCTCAAAAACTTTAAGGCCTAGGTCACCTTGATAGCCTATATTCTCTCTAGCAATCCTTCGGGCAGCTTTAATAATACGAGCTTTAGTGATATCGAAAATTGTCTCATAGCCAGCTTTAAAGGATTCTTTTGAGCCTTCCTTAGCAATTTTTTTACCAGTACTAGGAGCAAGATCATATGTCAATTCATCTATCTGAACGCATATAAATTTACGGTTACCGTTATCTTCCAAGTTAAGTTGCATAACAGCATCAGCTGAAGAGCCACTTCCTGAGAAGAAATCTAGAACAAAATCATCTTCTCGACAAACAAATGAGAAAATATCCGTAAGCATTCTTACAGCTTTCGGATTATTGAAAACTTTTATATCATCAAATAGCTCTTTAATTTCGTTGGTACCTGAACGACCATCTAAAATCATAACTGAGCTTAGTTTTTGCTCATAATCTTTAGCATAAACTTTGATTTCGACAAGCTTATCTTCATCTTTCCCAAAAATAATCCTTCCTTCTTTAATCATTTTATTCATAGTACTTTCAGGAAAGCGATAGCCTAATAAAGGCTCTTTGCATGGCTTGCCTGTTACTGGGTGAATAATGTCATATCTATACCCCTCTTTACCGGGGTTATGAACTCCTCTTTCTCCAGAGTATGCACCTTGTTCATCTATAAACTTATAATTCTCTAATGGCCAAAGTTGTGACTTATTCTCTCTAAACCATTTTGAATATGCTTTTTGTAATTCATCTTTATCTGTATAAGTAGATATCAGATTATTACCCACATTAATCAATATATCTTTTACATCTGAAAGTTTTGACTTCCAAAAATTTTCCAGCTTAGGAAGCTCTTTTGCATAAACCAAAATATACTCATGCTCTATAGCAACATTAGTAGGATTGTTATCAGTTACGTTCTTCCAGACAATCTCACCTACAAAGTTTTCTTCACCAAATATTTCATCACATAATAGTTTTAATTGAGCTTGCTCATTATCGTCAATACTAATAAAGATCACACCATCTTCACGCATAAGTTCACGAGCGATATATAGCCTTGGATACATAAAGGTCAGCCATGCACTATGGCTATTCGAGCCTTTAGCATTAAAACTAAGAATACGCTCTGCTTCAGCTTTATCGATGCCTGCTAGTCGGCTCAAATCATCGACTGAAAACTTAAAGTTATCTTGATAAACGAAACCATCTGACCCCGTATTGTAAGGAGGGTCAATATATATCATCTTAATTTTTTCACGGTAGCCGTTCACCAAATGCTTGAGCACTTCAAGATTATCGCCTTTAATCAGTATATTACCGCTATCACTGTTTTCAGGGCTTTCGTTATGCGTTGTATCAGGTTTTAGTAGCTTTTGAGGAGGTAAGTTGGTTAACAGCCTAGCATAAGCTTTGCCAAGCCAATTTAAGCTATATGACTCCTTGACCATATCTACTTCGTTGGCTTTTACGACTTCCATCATTTTTTCAGGCTGAAAATGGCCATCCTTATCGAAACATTGAGGAAAATGCTTCTTCAAGATAGCAATTTGTTTGCTATTTGCCGTTTCAGTTTCATCAAAGAGGGTTTCGGTAGACAGGTTGGTCATGATACTTCCTAAGGTGTAAGGTAAAAGGAACGCTTATATAACTGATTTGGCATTATGACAAAGTCATTCTATCCAAACAATGAGACAAATATCTCAAACGACACATATTGTCGCATATGCTCGGCTAATGTGAATTGTTAATCAGCTAACCTGCTATTATAACTTTATAAAAATCGATAGTCATGAAATAGGAGTAAATAAGATGTTCGAGATAAAAGGGCTGGATCAATTGAATAAGACATTAAGTGAGTTGGGCAAAGTGACCGATGAGCTTGAAGGTGAATTAGGAACCATACAGTTCGATGCTGAAAGTGCTGAAAGCATTGAGTTAGCTATCGTTGAAATGGAAAATATAGTTGATAAAAAGTTCGAAAATTACGCTTCAAATCCTGTGGCTATCGACATGGCTGACGGTATCAAGGCAGCCTATAGGCAAATGATTGTAGATAAAGCAAGTGAAGCAAGAATACAGGCTGATAGTGAGGAGAATAAAAATGGCCGTTGATCTATTCAAAAAAATCGATAATACCGTGTTAGACCTCCAAGCATCACAGAACCAAACTTATGAAGGCTTGCTTGAAAAGCTAGCTCAGCTGTTGCGCCATGATGACTTGCAGCCTTTTAATGAAATACTTACTAAAAATATTAATTTAGAACAGTTTCTAGAAGCGAGCTATGCCACACAGAAAGGAATGTCGGGCACTAGCAAATTACAATGGACTGGCGATGATGAACATGACTTAGGTTTAAAGTATGCATTAATTCAAAAAATAGGTAATGATACAAGTTATGCTTTCAATTATGCATACGAGTTTTTTAGTAGCCGCGATAATAAAACAATCTCCTCTATTCACAACTTAGTTAGAGGGCTAATAATCCCCTTTGTACGCGACTACAAAGAATATGTTGCTTCAAATAGCAAAATAGAGCCTGAGCTTAAGATAGGTGATGCTAGCACTATCGTTCAATCTAATAGAAAAGTATTTGTCGTTCATGGGCATGACGATCATGCAAAAGAAATGATGGCGCGTTTTCTAGAAAAAAATGACTTTGAAGCTATTGTTCTTCATGAACAGGCAAGTGGTAATAAAACGATTATTGAAAAAATTGAGCATTATGCAGATGTAGGGTTTGCAATTATATTACTGACTCCAGATGATATGGGTAAATCGAAAAATGCAGATAATTACCAACCTCGAGCACGTCAAAATGTGATTCTAGAGTTAGGTTATTTTATGGGGAAGCTCGGACGGCATAAAGTATGTGCATTCAAATCAGGTGACTTAGACATTCCGACAGATTTTAGCGGTGTTATTTGGAACCAGTTAGATAATGCTGGTGCTTGGAAGCAGGTACTATCAAAAGAGCTGAGTGAAGCAGGTTATGATCTAGATAGTAACAAGCTTCTAAAGTCCTTAGGGTAAGTCTCTCTTTTCAGAAATAAGCTGTCTAGAACCACTTCCTGACTCAGGTAGCTTATACATTTTGCTATAGCTAAGTACCGAAAGCTATTGAAGGCTTTGCAATTGTCATGGATATTCATTAACAGGGAGTCACGTAGTGAAAAGTACAGGTCACCATATAGCATACGAAGCATCTCTATCAATTTCTGATGGTTATATAGGACTACATGGTAGAGATGAGTATAACGCTGCTATTATGCACATCTTTGATTTGATAAAAGCTTCATATACCTTATTAATGACTGACAGTGCAGCACCTTCGCTATTTTTATCTATTACTGTATTCGAGGAAATTGCTAAAGTGCACGCTGGTCACATGCGCTCAAGAGGAGAGCTAGAAACGAAGCAGAGAGTGAAGCGATCGAAAGATCCTCTCTTTAATCATGGCAAAAAGCACAGGATCTCTATCGACCCTTTATTTTTATCTTCTGAACGTTTATATAACAGTATTGGTAAAGAGAGAGTTGAAGAGATAATAATGAAATATGAAACAGGGAAATACTCAGCTCTTAGAGAAAAGTCGTTGTATTTTAGTCGAACTAATGAAGGTTTGCATATACCCTCTAAATTCATAAGCACTAATTTATCAGCTGAGCACCTATTAATAGCTATTGAGCTATTTGGTGAATTATTTTGGGGTATGACGGCTGTTGCTTCTGTAGCAAGTGATGAAACTGATGAGATTTTTTTAAGAGTTAGTCGATTTCTTTAAGTACGTGATTTTTGAACTAATAAACTAATTGTATACTTAATTACGTTAAAAATAACATTTGTGTTAATGTATTTTCAAGTATATGTTGCTTAATTTTGAATTCAAAAATGCATAATATGCAGCTATGAGCAATTCAGACACAATCAAAAGCTGATGTACAATTTTATAATTAAACCCCAAAATATGTACATTTTCTTTGAATAATATAAAAACAAGTATCGATTTTAAATCTATTAACTTTCAACAACATAGACATGTACATTATTAACAAAGAGTTTACTAGAATTAAATCACTTGCTCGTAGTGTAGCATCTCTTCACGAATCAACTGCGCAAGCTTACACTGTAAGTTATAAGCAAACTCGTAGCGGAAGATAATATTCATAGCGGTACCTGCCGCTTTTTTTTCGCAATTGGCATGGTCTTGAATAATAGTGGGCAAGTCTGCGAGCGCGGCATCAACCCAAGCTTGCGAAGTTCTAGCGCCCAAAAAATTATAGATAGGGGTTAAATCTACTGCGGAGGCTAGGCTTGTGGTTTTCACCACATCAGCTTGTGTAAAGTCATCTGTAAGCGGCAATTCAGCCATTTCAGACAGTATCTCATTATTCATATTGCTCACTTATCTTTAAACGCAATTTTTTAAACTAAACAAGCGCTGTGTAGAGTCTATAGTAGGAAAGCAGATCCATATAAGACCCATATCAAACTAAGCAGCACCGCAAAAATTTTATAAGGCTATTGTAGCAAACAAGCTAAAGCCTAGCCTAATCTCTTAGCAATCCGTTAAGTTTGCTTAGCCTTACCCATAAGTCATGATATATTTTTAGCTAAATTATAAGCTGTAACGCTGTTATTCACTGGCATATCATATTCATTGAGCTTTACTATTTAGTATCTAAATACCCCCACCTTGTTAATTTCCTACTTTGATAGTACGATAACTAGGGTGGCAACAGAGGGGGCTAGGGCAATCGCCTAAGCTTTACTCTTACGCCTACTATCATTGTGCAGTCCCTACCTATTTAACATGTATTTTTAAAAGTAGGACTGACCGCTCTTGTATTAGGGCGAGCCTGAATAATAGTCTACTGTAGTGCTAAGTGACTAACCTCGAAAAAAACAGTTGAAGTATCTGCAAAGCGTTTAGTTTATTTAACATTAAATTTTGGAAGTTATGAGTAAAGGCGATAAATCATAGCTTTTATCTGCGCTTGCGTAAAAATAAGGTTGAATTTAAAGCCTTAATCGCCTTATGCTGATGTTGACCTTCGTAGTCCGCTAGTCATTACCCTGTTAGCCACTAACCTGCTGCTTATTAATATAGTAGCTGCCATTATTAGTTATTAGAGCTTAGCTGCTCTTTGGTCTAACAGGCTCATTAGGAATGCCTATTGCGTTCCTCTTACAAAGTTTTTACTTTTTCCAACGTACTTTATTTTATTACTCTGACAATAAGGATAGCAATATGACCCAGTCTCAAAATCAGGCACAACAGCAGTCAACAGATAATGCCAACCGGGTACAAAAAGGCGCGCTTGCCATTGATAAGCAGCTTTATGACTTTATTGAAAATGAAGTGCTGCCACGCGTTGATGTGACCTCAGACAGCTATTGGACCGGCTTTGAAAAAGTAGTCAAAGATTTAATGCCACGTAACAAGGCACTATTGGCTAAGCGTACCGATTTGCAAGAGCAGATTAACCAATGGCATTTAGACAACCCGGCACAAGATGGTCAGATTGACTATCCTAAATATAAGCAGTTTTTGACAGACATCGGCTATCTGCTCCCTGAAGGCGAAGATTTCACTGTAACTACAGAAAATGTAGATGCTGAGATTGCTACTATCCCAGGACCACAGTTGGTGGTACCTGTGCGTAACGCTCGTTATGCGCTAAACGCTGCTAATGCCCGTTGGGGCAGTTTGTACGATGCGCTATATGGCACGGACATGATCGATACTGCTGACGGCAAAGACAAGGGTAGCAGCTATAACCCTAAGCGTGGCGCTGAAGTAGTCGCCTATGCCAAAGCTTTCTTGGATGAGCATTTTGCTTTACAACAAGGGTTTTATACTGATGCGACCGGCTTTGCAGTGGAAGAGGGCAAGCTAGTTGTCTCACAAGGCGATAGCAAAACGGAATTACAAGACGCTGCTAAGTTTGCAGGTTATGTAGGCGATGCTGCTGCACCAACAGGTATCTTGCTAAAAAATAATAACTTGCATGCTGAGATTCAAATTGATGCCAACCATCCGGTAGGTCAAGATGATCCGGCTAACATTAAAGATGTCTTGCTTGAGTCGGCTATCACTGCTATTCAGGATTGTGAAGACTCAGTGGCTGCCGTAGATGCGGAAGAAAAAGTAGAAGTTTATCGCAACTGGTTTGGTTTAATGAACGGCGACCTTACTGAAACCTTTATGAAAGGTGGCAAAGAGCGTACGCGTAAACTGAATCCAGACCGTGAATACACCACGCCAAAGGGTGGCAAATTAGTGCTGCCAGGTCGCTCGTTATTATTAATTCGTAACGTCGGTCATCTCATGCAAAACCCAGCTATCTTAGTAGACCTAGGCGAAGGTCAAGAAGAAATCTTTGAAGGTATGATGGACGCGCTTATCACGCCATTGCTTACCTTGAATGACATCAAAGGCAATAACGAGCTGTCTAACTCACGTGAAGGCTCGATGTATATTGTGAAGCCTAAGATGCATGGTCCTGAAGAAGTTAAATTTGCTGATGACTTATTTGCTGCGAGTGAGGACTTGCTGAACATCCCGCGTAATACTTTGAAAATGGGTATTATGGATGAAGAGCGCCGCATGACGGTCAACTTAAAAGAAGCCATTCGCCAAGCCAAAGAGCGCGTTATCTTTATTAATACGGGTTTCTTAGACCGTACCGGTGATGAGATGCATACCAGTATGAATGCCGGTCCTTTCGTGCGTAAAGGCGATATGAAGTCACAAGCGTGGCAGCCTGCGTATGAGCAGTGGAACGTGGATATTGGTCTAGAGACCGGTCTACAAGGGCGCGCACAGATTGGTAAAGGCATGTGGGCGAAACCTGATGAGATGAAAGAGATGATGGCGACGAAAGCCGGTCATCCGCAAGCAGGGGCAACGACAGCTTGGGTACCTTCACCAACGGGCGCTACTCTACACAGCATTCATTACCATCAAGTCAACGTAAATGAAGTGCAAAATGAGCTTAAGTCACGTGAGCGTGCTAGTTTGGATGACATCATCACCATTCCATTGGCGCAAGATACCAATTGGAGTGAAGAAGAGAAACTGCAAGAAGTTGAGAATAATGCGCAGGGTATCTTAGGCTACGTCGTTCGCTGGGTAGATCATGGCGTTGGTTGTTCAAAAGTGCCAGACATCAATGATGTGGGCTTGATGGAAGACCGTGCGACCTTACGTATCTCTAGTCAGCATATTGCCAATTGGTTGCATCATGGTATCGTGACAGAAGAGCAGGTTATGGACGCTATGAAACGTATGGCAAGAGTGGTCGATGAGCAAAACGTTGGTGATGCGAGCTATCAGCCTATGGCGGGTAACTTTGATAACTCAGTAGCCTTCCAAGCCGCCTGTGATTTGGTGTTTAAAGGCCGTGAGCAGCCTAGTGGCTACACTGAGCCGCTATTGCACCAAGCCCGCTTAAATCTTAAGGCTCAGGGCTGCTAGCAGCGTCATCAGGGCAGTAATAGGGTAGAGGGTATAAGGCGCTGTCATTCAAGTTGCCTGCTCTACGCTATTACTCACTACGCTATGACTTAAATCTAAGCACCGATAAATTATTCTAGAAATCTACGCTACAAAACTAACGCTACTCCTTATGAGTGGCGTTTTTTTTGCCTAATTTTATTCATTATCTTTTAAGCGATAGTTTTTACTTATTATCTCGACCATAATTTTCATATTTTGTTAACTGCTATATGAGCTGGGACGCCCATGCTCATTGAGGGGTAAAAATTTAGGGACAAAATTAAGCAAATAAAACTACGCTAGCGATTAAAAAAAGTGTTGCAAATTATGTCAAAGTTGTTATGCTTATATCCGAAGTTACGAGTTTGGTAACGGATGTTACACCTATATTATGAGACTTACATAAGCGGCTTGACTATGAGTTAGAGGACTAACTTAGCAGCAGATTATGGGCGTTTCATGAAAATGTAACAAAAGGTTGCTAAACTTTTATACCTTACCTTGGTAACGAGTCTTTCAGCACGCTTTGAGGATTCGACGAGTTATCATCTTGGGCGTTAGCTTGCTAGGGCAGCCCGTTAATAAAATTGTTAAGTGGAGATATTCCCCATGAAAAAACTACTTTTAGCTTCAGCCGTTGCTGCTCTATCTG
>Ga0208015_1000402_pt1 | contig 24573 bp, 20 predicted proteins | sample 26BtaG_FD_184101 | JGI IMG/M metagenome (GOLD analysis project Ga0208015, IMG submission 184101) | Marine viral communities from Cariaco Basin, Caribbean Sea - 26B_WHOI_OMZ_CsCl (SPAdes) (version 2) | ecosystem: Environmental > Aquatic > Marine > Oceanic | place: Caribbean Sea: Cariaco Basin...
TAAGTCGGGTACTGAGCCTGTCGTTCGGGTGATGGTCGAGTCAGACGATAAGATTGAGTGCGATATGGTCGCCAATAAACTGGCTGATAAAATTCGTGCTGAGTTGGGCTAACCCGCTAGCCTGTTGTTATAGCGCTCCTTTTGTTATAGCGCTCCTGTTATTATAGCGCTCCTGTTATTATAGCGCTTATTAGTAACCCCTGTATGCCCGTCCGTTTTAGGAGCCGTTTATGAGTACCGATTTTTCTGATCAACGCTTGTCTTATGAAAAAGGTGAGTTAGACGCTAGCGCCTTACCTGAGTTACCTTTGCCGTTATTGCAACACTGGGTAGCAGAGGCTATAGAGCAGGGCGCACCAGAGCCTTATGCGATGAGCTTAGCCACTTGTGGTAGTGATGGTCAGCCGGGCGTCCGTATTGTCCTAATGCGTGAGATTACCGAAGCCGGTGTCGTCTTTTATACCAACTATGACAGCGCCAAAGGTCAAGATATTGCGGACAATCCGCAAGCTGAGGTGTTATTCTTTTGGCATGAAATGCAGCGCCAAGTCCGTATTCGCGGCAAAGTGACTAAGGTCGCTGCTGCTAAGACCGATGCCTATTTCCATAAGCGTCCGCGTGACAGTCAACTCGCTGCTTGGGTCAGTGAGCCGCAAAGTGGGGAAGTTGCTTCTAGAGCCGTTATGGAAGCGAACTTTGCTGAGTTGCTCGAGCGTTTTCCAGAAGGCAGTGACATTCCAACGCCTGAGTTTTGGGGCGGTTATGAATTAGTCGCTACCGAGATTGAATTTTGGCAGGGTCGGGCCAATCGTATGCACGACCGTATTGTTTATAGCAAACAAGCGGATGGGGCTTGGACTACGAGCCGTTTATTGCCTTAGTTGGTTCAGATGGCTTAGCTCTTTACTTTGTTTGGCGCCAATAAAAAACACCCCTTATCGTTTGATATAGGGGTGTTTTTTATTGAGGACGCATTAATAATGGTTGGTTGAATTAGCAAAGATAAATTCACATTGCCTATTAAATACTTCTCAGCCTTTAAATCCACCCCGGCCCTCCTTTAGAAAAGGAGGGAGCGATTTTTTATGAATACCCTGGGTGTTTGGCCTAGTCTCTACTTCTAAATAAAGGGAGTGAATATAGATTTCAAAAACTTTAATGAATTAGACTCAGGTTTATAACTCAAATATTTTATAATTTTCTCGATTTATAGCAAGGGTCAAGAGACTAGTTACTCTTAACCACACCCTTAGACTGAGTATCCACGCTAGCCACAACCGACATGCCTGGGCGTAATTGGCCTAGATTATTTTGGTTAGGATCTAAATCAATACGCACGGGGATTCTTTGCGCCACTTTAATATAATTGCCGGTCGCTGGGTTCGCCGCTCCAGCACTTAGCTCGCTACCAGTCGCTGGCGAGAGGCTGCTCACTCGACCTGTAAAGTTTTGCCCGCCCAGTCCATCCACACGAATCGTCGCGGTTTCGCCGATTTGCATATTTTTAACTTGGGTTTCTTTAAAGTTGGCAATCACCCATACCCCATCTGGCACGATATACATAAGCTGGCTTCCAGCATTGACGTACTGTCCTGTTTTGACGCTAACCTGGCTTAACTGTCCTGACTCTGGGGCTTTAATCACACTATTTTCTAAGCTGATTTGTGCTTGCTTGGCTGCCGCCTCAGCACTTTTTACTTTAGCATCTAACGACGATTTGCTGCCTGTGGTCTTTTTAGCATTCTCAACAGCGACTTCTATATTGGCTTTAGCTTGCTCTACCGCGGCTTGCGCTTGCGCTAATTGGGCTTTGGTATGCATGACTTCTGCCTGCGATACTGCACCAATCTCTAACAAGCCTTGATAGCGAGCCACATCCGCTTGCGCACTAGCGACCTTCACTTTCGCACTATTGAGATCGGCTATCCGGGCGTCGATCTGAGCTTGGCTAGCCCCTGTATCTTGGGAGTTTGACGCTAAATCCGTTAACGAGATATCAATATTAGCCTGAGCTTGCTCTAACTGCTGCGCGAAATTACGGTCATCTATTTTGACCAGCACATCACCCGCTTGTACGGACTCAAAATCGCCCACCATGACATCCGTTACGTAGCCGGAAACTTGCGGGCTAATAATAGTTGTTTTACCTTTAATAAAAGCATTGTCTGTCTGTTGCACTGTAGGAATAAAGGGCGGTAATTTCCAAGCATAGAGAATCAATAAAGTGCCGATAATCAATAAACTAATGAGCGCGATGAGACTAATTAACGATTTTTTCTTAGGCGACCACCCGGTAGTAGAAGGGATAGGCTCTTTAGGCGGAGCGGTATCATCCTCAATGACATTAGGGTCAATCTCGTTATCGGCTGGCGCTAACGGCTTTTTTTCTAATCCCGCATGATTCTGCTGAGTATTATGCTGCGTTTGGTCATCTTTACTGATAGGAGTTCGCACCTCATCGATAGCAGTCGCAGAGGCTGACTCAGGTTGGGCGGACACAGACGATGCTTGAGTGTCTTCAGTAGCGGAGGTGGGGGACTGAGCCAAGTTTGCTGCCTGGTTTTTTGCCTCAATAGCGGCCGACTCCTTTTTAGGCGTTTGGCTCATGGAAATCTCCTAATAAAGTAAATTAAAATATTGCTAATAATAATAAAAATAAGTTTTAAGACTTAAGAATTCATCTCTAAGCCATAAGCGTAACTAAGATAACAGCGATAGTGAGCTTATTTGTTTTCTTTCATCTTTGCTAAAACCGCCAATTCTTTAGCTAGGGGGTTAAGCTTTTTATAACGATAATAGCCATAGTTTATAGACAGGAGCACCGCAGTCGCTGTGCTCACTACCGCAATGATGAAGAATAAATCACCATAAGCGGCCACCATAGCTTGCTGTTTGACGCCTTGTAAAACCTGCGCACTAGGCGCTGGACTGGCGACCATAGCGCTCACCATATCACTGTAATACGTCTGCGTGCGCATTGTGGTAAAGGCTTGAATACCGGCTGCTCCCGCTAAACCACCTACCGTTTGTGAAATCCCAAAAATCACTGAGAAACTAATGATATAGGCAGGACCATTGGCGATAGCGCGAAACATGCCTTCGAACACCATAGGGCCCATAAAATAGATGGCGGCAAACGCAATTAAGAACTGACTAAAATAAAACATCTCCGGCGCAGAGTTCATGGACACGCCGGTATCTATCCAAGAACCAATAGCGATGAGCGCTACCGCAAAAATGACCGGTCGGCGTAATTCCATAGCATTGGTACGCCAAGCGCTGATGATTAATGCCAGCGCACTAGCCACTAAGATGACGCTATAAAACCCTACCAATTGATCGTTGCCGTAGCCCAATACACTGAGTAATCCTGCAGCCCCAACGGTTTGCTCCGACAGCAAGAGGCGCATGGCAGCCCCAGTGATCATAAAGGCTAGAATCGTACGACTGCGCATCCAACGGACTTGCAGCATGGGTTTTTTACGGTGCGTCTCTAGCCATAGCCCTACGCTAATACAGATAAAGGCAATCATCAAAGGTAGGCTTAGCCAAGGGGTATCCCACCACAGAATGCGGCCTTGTACTAAGAAGACGGCTAAAGCAGCCAATCCGGTAGCGATAAAACCAAAGCTGACAAAGTCTAATTTTTCAAAGACCTTTTCGGTTCTACCTGGGGGCAAATCGAGCAAGTTGATAGCGCTAAAGCACAGCAGCGATAAGCCAAACTGAAACATGAATAGGGTATCGAGTTGACCGTCAATGGCGAGATAGGGAGTAATGATGCGCGATAGCGGTACACCAAACTGTAAAAGACCAAAGCCTAAAATCAAACCACTAATACGCTTGGCAGTTGGCATCCCTTGCAAACAATAAAAAATCGCCAAGATGGTCATAGCACTCGCCACCATACCACTTAAGCCGCGAGCAAAAATTTCTAAATAATAAGCATCTAGCCAGACAAACAGTGGGATGGCATCCGATAAGAAAAAATCACTACTGGCAAACCACTGTAAGGCATTGGCGAACAATAAGACGGGCAAAGTGGCTTTGGTAAACAGGGCAATACCAAACTGCTGGCGAATTTTATAAAGCAACACGGTGATACAGGCATTAGTAATGTTATAAGCCACGGATATCCAACCGCCTTCTACTGGGGTTAGACCAAATTCCCCTTGGATCTGACTTAGATTAGCCACCAGCAAGCCATTTTGGAAACCAGCGGTAATACCAATCAAAATACCGACGGCAAGATACCAGAATTTACGCGCAGTAGGGTGGTCAGGATTGGCAGGAGAGCCAACCATCATAGGCTGTTCGTGCGGCTTAAACTGGTAATCAGTACTCATAACAGGCGGACACTTGCATGGAAAAACAATAAGGAGGTAATAGGAGAGCTAAGGACTCACTAAAAACTTCTGAGACACTAGTAAAATAGCCTAAGCAGTTATAAACTTTAAAGGATAACCTTCAGTCAAGCAAAATATTAGAATAAAGAATAGTGGTTAAATAGAGTGATTTATAATTGCTAGCTATTATAGCTTGCTAAGGCTAAGTTACGAGAAGTATTGACAATAAAAAACGGTATTCCTCTACGCCATTAGACGCTAAGAATACCGTTTTGCTTACAAGCGCTAACTAAATGCTGCCATTTACTGCGCAACATCAATTCCTGTTTTAACTATTATTCTGCAACTTAGTTAATAAGTGCTGAGCGGTATCGGCTGAAGACCCTGGGTTTTGCCCTGTGATTAACAGACCATCTTCGACGACATAAGACTCCCAATCCGCACCTTTTTCATAGTGGCCACCATTGTCTTTAAGGGCGTCTTCTAATAAGAAAGGTACGACGTCGGTTAGGCCAACGCCTGCTTCTTCGCTATTGCTAAAGCCGGTGACTTTTTTGCCTTTTACTAAATACTCGCCATCTACTTTGACATTTTTTAGGGCAGCAGGTGAGTGACAAACGAAAGCTATCGGTTTGTCTTGCTGCACAAAGTTTTCAATCAAAGCGATAGAGTCTTGATCGACGGCTAAATCCCATAAAGGACCGTGGCCTCCAGGATAGAATACCGCGTCAAAATCTTCTGCATTGACTTCCGCTAATACCGTGGTATCGGCTAAATCAGCTTGCGCAGCAGTGTCCGCTTTAAAGCGTTTGGTATCCTCGGTTTGGGCATCTTCAGCATCGCTTTTTGGGTCGAGGGGTGGTTGACCACCGGCAGGAGAAGCTAAGGTAACTTCAACACCGGCATCTTTAAAGGTGTAATACGGTGCGGCAAATTCCTCTAACCAAAAGCCCGTCTTTTCGCCTGTATCGCCAAGACGGTCATGCGAGGTTAATACCATTAAAATTTTCATCATAAGTCCTTTTTTACATTATGTTTATACAGTGTGGGTGGGTATATGTTTATAGGGTATAAGTACTTTACTTAAGCAGGATTAGCGATTTTAATCACTGTCTTACCAAAGTTGCTACCATCTAGCATATCGATAAAGCCTTGTGGCGCTTTCTCTAGACCATCAATCATATGCTCTTTCGTTTTGACTTTACCTGAGGCTACCCAGTCGCCCATAGTCTGTAAGAATTCTGGGAAATGATCACCGTATTCTTCAAAGATAATAAAGCCTTTCACAGTCAAGCGTTGACGGAGAATCATAGACATCAGTAAGCCTAAACGGTCTTTACCTTCAGGGGTCTCAGTAGCATTGTACTGGGAAACTAGACCGCAGACAGGAATACGCGCATGAGCATTTAATAACGGTAGGACGGCATCAAAGACTTTGCCACCGACGTTTTCGTAGTAGATATCGATACCGTTGGGGCAGGCGGCCGCTAATTGCTCAGCGAAGTCGTCAGCATAATGGTCAAGGCATTTATCGAAGCCTAATTCATTGACGGCGTAATCGCATTTTTCTTTACCACCCGCCACACCGATGACGTTGAGTTCTTTAATTTTACCCACTTGACCCACGGTAGCACCAACAGGGCCGGTAGCTGCAGCGACTACTAAAGTTTCGCCCGCTTTAGGTTGACCAATATCAGTCAGCCCCATATAACCGGTAAAGCCAGGCATGCCGAGGACCCCTAAACCGTAAGAAGGATTGGGCATATCTTTATCGAGTTTGACCACGCCTTCACCCGTGCTAACGCTATAATCCTGCCAACCTGAATTCGACACGACCAAATCACCTACCGCAAAGCCATCGACATTAGATTCAACCACTTGTGCTACGGTAGCTCCTAACATAACATCGCCAACGTTTAAGGGATCAGCGTAGCTTTTCGCATCACTCATACGACCGCGCATATATGGGTCTAATGACAAATATAGCGTGCGTAGTAGCATCTCATTGTCATTCGGAATAGGAAGGTCTGCCGTGGCAAATTCAAAGTTCGCTGCTGTAGGCGTACCATGGGGACGGCTGGCAAGTTTGACCTGACGGTTCTGTTGATTGTTTTGTTGCTGATTTTGTTGAGAACCATTAAAGCTCATAATTATTCCTTATTAATTTTTATTTATTTCGTTTATATAGGGGCGTAGGGTCTACACCGCACGTTGTAAGATTCGACGCGATACTTCTAAATCGTTGCTACGATGCTCACCTAATTTAACCATTTTATGCGCTTCTAGCTGCTTAAGGATAGGCTCGATAGCACTGTCATCCAGTTCAGCATCGCTTAAGCTGACCGGTAGACCTAACTCACTAAAGAAGGCTTCAGTCTTGCTAATAGCTTGCTCAATCAGTGCCTCTTCATCGGCAGCATTGTCTGCATCAGTACCTAAGTTCCAGACATTGCGAGCGTACTGCAATAGCTTGTCTTTTTTGCTGTCTTTTAATTCACGCATTACTGACGGCAACACGATGGTTAAGGTACGGGCATGGTCAATAGCATGCAATGAGGTCAACTCATGACCAATCATATGCGTGGTCCAGTCTTGCGGGACACCGGTGCCGATGAGACCGTTGAGCGCCATAGTGGCAGTCCACATGAGGTTTTTACGGGTATCCATATTCGTTGGGTCATTTTTGACCGCGATCCCTTCTTCGATAAGGATTTTTAGCAGACCTTCGGCAAAGGCGTCTTGCACTTTGGCATTGACGGGGTAGGTAAGGTACTGCTCCATCACGTGGACGAAGGCATCTGCTACACCGTTCATAACTTGGCGCTCAGGCAGAGTTAAAGTCTTAGTCGGGTCAAGGATTGAGAATTTAGGAAAGACCAAAGGGTTACCAAAAGGCAATTTAGCACTGCGCTCACTATAGTTGATGACGCCGCCTGAGTTCATTTCAGAGCCGGTCGCTGGGATAGTTAATACGGCACCTAAATCGATAGCAGTATCTAGACTTCTACAGCCACTCGTTAACGCATCCCAAGCTTGCTCACGCGATACGATATTGCTGCCATCTTCGATCAGACCAGCAACTAAGGCAACAAATTTGCTGCCATCAATTACCGAACCACCGCCTACCGCTAATAAGAAATCGATAGCGTGTTCGTTGACCATATCGGCGGCTTTCAGCAAAGTGGTGAATTCAGGGTTGGCTTCAATACCGCCAAATTCAAAGACACTGCGCTCACCATTGCTATTTAAAGCCGTTTTAACTTCATCAAGCGTACCGGTACGTTGGGCAGAACCACCACCATAAGTAATAAGGACGCGGGCGTTATTAGGGACTAACTCTGCTAATTGCTCGATTTGACCTTCGCCAAAGACGATACGGACTGGGTTGTAATATTGAAAGTTATTCATAAATTTCCTAAAGATGGCTAGTGAATTGGGTGATAAATTTTGGGCAGTTATTTTTGCTGGTCAATAGACCGTATGGTTATTAAATAAACACCTGAATATTTTGTTTAACTTGACGCCATTGTATATCAATTAGACCGGTCGTCTAGTAAAAATGAGTTAATTTTACAAAACTAACATACTTGTGAGTAAGGGTCGTTATTATTGGTATAGTTAAGATAGAGGGAGAAAGGTGTGACGGCTATTAAATAAGGGATGAAAAGTAAATAGCATTAACCCCTATCTAAATAGTCCAATAGGGGTATGCCTGATAACAAGTCGCTAGTGATGTTATTAACGATGCCAGTAACTATGCTAATAACTACGCCAGTAGTGATGGAGTCACTAATTACTAATTATCCGTTAAAGACTAACGACCTAACTCAGTCGTGGTCATTTGCCACACTTCGGCGAGGGGCGTATTAGACTGATTGGTTTTTGCCATTAAGCTCGCGCCTAACCAAGCGTAATACCAGCGTTTTGCTAGGCTTTCTGCCGCAATATTCGCAGGGCGTGGTACCGAGCCGTCATCCCAACCGGCTTTAATCTGCGTGCTTAACCAAGCAATGACTTGCTGATAGCCATCGGCAAGGGCACAACGCATGGGCTCAGAAATATCGGCTACCTCAGCACTAAGCTTGACTACCAAACAACGGCCTTCATCGCAGCCATATTGCTGGGTGTCATACCACTGCTCAAAATAGTCATAGATTTTCTGTTGCGGGCTTACTTCTTGGGCGGCGATAGTATCTAGACGGTGTTTATATTTCTCAAAGTATTGAGCAATAGTCGCCTCACCAAAGGCTTCTTTCGAGGTAAAGTAATGATAAAACGAGCCTTTTGGTACGCCTGCACTGTCCAATATTTCTTTGATACCGACACCGGTAAAGCCTTTTTTCGCGATTAATTGATAGCCCGTATTTAATAGGTGGGCTTTAGTATCTTTAGTGGCAGTGTTTTTCTTAAGCGTTTCAGGAACTAATTTGGTTTCGGCAATAATCATAGAAGGGAGATTTTCCTTATTTAGCGGATCACTATTGATAGAATCAATAGAATACAAATAGAAGCAATGGAATTAAACCATTAAGGTATCGAGGCAGAGTGTTGCTTAAGGTCTAGCCCTATCACGGCGCATAGTATAAAGGGCTTAAAGGAAAAAGACTTATTATTCTAAATTTATAATCATTAATAAATAATCAAAATGCATACTTACGTAAGCTCAACACTGTTTTGGGATAATGACACGCATTGTTTATTTGACTTATGGTAGCATTAGACCAGTCGTCTAGCAAGGTGCTTATCGTAGCTCTGCATACAGTCGTTTTAAAGAATAAAGTCGTTCTAAAGAATAAAGCTGTTCCAAAGTTAGTAGCGTCAAACGTCTAGACTACAATTTTTGAATGAGCAAAACCCTCTGATAACTATCAGGCTGTAATAAATAGTAGCCTCTAATAAAACGGTTATATAAAAATATATAAGGATAATTATGTCAAACGCTAATACCAACTCAGAATTATATAAAGACTTTAACCTGCAGTACATCGCCGGAGAATGGCAATCGGGTAAAGACGATAGCGTCAACACTGATACCAATCCCTATAATGGTGAGACGTTGGTAGAGATTAAACAAGCCAATAAAGACCAGTTAAACGAAGCATTTGCGGCGGCGAAAAAAGCGCAGGTCGAATGGGCACAAAAAACCCCAGCCGAGCGTGCGCAAGTGCTTTATAACGTGGTTAATATCTTTGATCAACGCCAAGACGAGATTATCAATTGGTTGGTAAAAGAGTCTGGCAGTACCCAAGTGAAAGCCATGGTAGAGTGGGGCAGTGCTCGTGCGATTACTTTAGAGGCTGCTAGCTTCCCAAGCCGTGTACACGGTGAGATTCGCCCGTCTAACACACCGGGTAAAGAGAACTTTATCTACCGTGAGCCTATCGGCGTCATCGCTGTGATTAGCCCTTGGAACTTCCCCCTTCATCTTACCGAGCGCTCCATCGCCCCAGCCCTAGCCTTAGGTAATGCGGTCGTCCTAAAACCCGCTAGTGATACTCCGGTGACGGGTGGTTTGCTATTAGCGAAAATATTTGAAGAAGCGGGTCTGCCTAAAGGTTTATTAAACGTGGTCGTCGGTGCTGGTAGCGAGATTGGCGATGCTATCGTCGAGCATGATGTTCCTGGTTTGGTCTCATTTACCGGATCAACGGCGGTGGGTAAACACATCGGTGAGTTGGCGAATGGGGGCGATAGAATTAAACAAGTCGCGCTAGAGTTGGGCGGTAATAGTCCTTTTGTGGTCTTAAAAGATGCCGACTTAGAGCAAGCTGTACGTGCAGCCGCCTTTGGTAAATTCTTACATCAAGGTCAAATCTGTATTGCCATTAACCGTATTATTGTCGAGGACAGCCTCTATAATGAGTTTGTCAGCCGCTTTAAAGCCCATGTCGAAACGCTTAAGGTGGGTGATCCCGCGCAGCAAGATACCGCTGTCGGACCGATTATTAATAAGCAACAACTGGATTCGTTAAAAGAGAAAATAGCTACCGCTCAAGAAGAGGGCGCGAAGATGATTCTCAGTGGAGAGATTAAAGGGCAGATGGTACCGCCGCATATCTTTACCGAAGTCACTCGCGAGATGGACTTATCTAAGAACGAAGTCTTTGGTCCACTAGTGGGTATTATCCGTGCGAAAGACGAGGCGGACGCGTTATCGATTGCTAATGATTCCATGTACGGTCTATCGAGTGCCGTATTTACTGAAGATATGGCGACAGGCTTACGTTTCGCGCGCGGTATCAAAGCGGGTATGACCCATATTAATGATATCTCAGTCAATGATGAAAGTTTTGTGGCCTTTGGTGGTGAGAAAAACTCGGGTATCGGTCGCTTTAATGGCGAGTGGATACTAGAAGAATTTACTACTGTGCATTGGATTTCGGTGCAGCATCAGCCTCGCGACTATCCTTTCTAATCTCTTTTAATTCCTTCTAATAGTGTCAAATTAGCAGTTATTTGAGCCTATTATTAATAAACAAATTGGTCACCTATAGGGTGGCCTTTTTTATGCCTAATGGTTTTAGTTTTTTATGTTAAAAGCCATGTTAAAAATCACGTTATAAATCACATTAAAAAATTCTGATAGCGGTCAACGGAGTAACAAATCACCTTATCACTGCCTGTTAAAAATAATAAACGGGTAATTTAATAAAAGTAAAGTGTATGAGTTACAGTCATTGCCTTAATAAGTTATTCACTAATAGAAAGTCATTTACCCATCATCTCGCTAGACATAATTTTTGCTGCGTCAATTATAGGATTACTGTAATGAACGCTTTATATAATGCTGTAGTAGTCGTTGCGGTAATGAGTGTCTTTATAATAGGCTGTGACGGCAGCAGTCTAGTTGCTAGCAAGCGTCTCAGTCAGTTTTTGGATAAGACCGCTGCCACATGGCCCGCCATAAATCATCTAGCGGAACAGGCAGGCAGCAATAAAATAGGCAGTAAAGAGCTAGACTATAAATTGACTAAAGCTAAGTTTCCTGCGGCCGCTAGCAATCATCGGCAACAGGCAGTAAGCGTAATAGAGGTGCTGAATCAACGCCGGCAAGCTTGTGGTTTTGGGCGAGTACAAAAGAATGCTGAACTGATGGTTTCATCTGAACACCATGCGCAGTATCTTCAGCACGTTTTTGTACAGGCAGGCAGTCTACCTAGTCAGTACTCTCCTCATTCTGAACAATCAGTGCCTGAATTGACAGGAGTGACGGGTCAGCAAAACCCTTATTATACGGGTAACGATTTAGCAGCGCGTTTGCAGACCGCAAACTACCAGCATCGGGAGCACCGTATAGGAGAGAGTCTAAGTATCCGTTTACTTTACGAGTCTAAGGGCATAGGGGAGGTGAATACGGATACCATAACGTCAGAGATGCTAGCGTCACTGCTCGCCGCCCCTTATCATCTCGCCACTTTAATGTCGCCCGCCTTTGATCAAAATGGCACCAGTGTCATCAGTTTTGTCCCTCATAATAAAGACTATAGCAAAGCGCGTGGCTTTGTCTTGGTCAGCACTAATGGAGCCAGTAGCAACCTTCCATTACCCGACCAGCTCTTAACTTATCCGTGTGAGGGTAGCCGTAATACCGCTCGTATGCTCGATAATGAATCGCCCAATCCGCTACAGGGGCTTGGCCGTGATTTACGCTCGGACCCTGTCGGTCAACCCCTATATATCACTTATCCTGCTGCCAAAAAGATTCAGGTGAGCCACATTAGCTTTATCGAGGTGGCCAGCCAACAACAGATACCCACTTATTTATTAGACGCCAGTTCTGATCCCCATGACCATACCGCAGCGCAACTGCCTGCCCATAGCGCCTTTATTATTCCCCTAACGGATGGTTTTAATAATTGCACCGTGAACAGGCGCTCCAGTCATAATAATTGCGGTCTTAATCCTAATACCCGCTACCGCGTAAGCTTTCGAGTACAAATCGATGACGCCAAAACACTACAGCGCACCGTTGACTTCACTACGGGCAGCTAAGCGGATTAAGCCCGTTTATAGTAGGCGAATAGAGTGGTTCTTTATTAGAAAAAAAGCTGCTGTTTATTAGAACAAAGCGCTATTTTTTCTCATGAAACCCAAGCAGCATCTCAATCTCTCCTTGACTCATATGTTTAACCAACAGCTGATCTTCGACCGATAAGCGATTGGTATGCTCTTTCACCATAAGATGAATAGCGCGCGCAACTTCTGAGGTTGAGGCATAGTACATTTGTGGGTCTTCTCGATTTAGCTTTTCGATAAACTTATCAAGAATTTTACGTTTTCTGTTGGCATTATTTTCTTCAGTCATAGTGGTCTCAGTTATGATAAAAAGACATTATAGTTATAGGCGGCTTAAGCCTGTGCTTGATTAAAGAAGCTATCAATATAGCTGTGTTGTAGATCTTTGACATATAGCTTTGATATAGGGTTTTGCTGTAGAGCTTTGCAGTAAATTCGCAGTGTTAAAAAGTGAATACCGTTAAAGTAAATTGGCGGCATCGTAAGCAGTTTTGATAGCGTAAGCTATATCAGCTACTTGCTGGCAGTCACCGACCTTGATAACTTCGATACCCTGAGCATTAAAAAGAGTAGTATCTAAATTAACGGGTCGAGCGCCGCTAGCAGTCACGACAAAATCGCAAGGTATAGGGACTACTTTACCCTGTTTATCAATACATTGCAGGGTAGTATTGGTAGCGGAATTACTAGCGGTAATAGTTTCGATATGGGTTTCAAAATGGGTTTCGATACTGGTTACGGTAAGCCTAGGGTATTGAGCGACCCCATAGGTCTGAAAGGTAGCCAACACGCTCGGCAATACGGTAGCGCCGATATCCGCGCCAATCTGCTCAAGCCTATCGACGATAGACACTTGGCACCCTTGCTCAGCCAGATATTCCGCTGTCTCACAGCCGACAATGCCACCCCCAATAATAGCTACCCGTCCTGCTGCCTGTTGCTCGCCTGCTAATACTTGCCAAGCATCGCAAACATTAGCTCCGTCAATACCAGGAATGGGCGGTATAAAGCTAGTAGCGCCGACCGCGATAATGACCGCATCAGGGGCTAGCGCCAATACGCTCTCGGGTGTGGCATCATGCGCAAGCTTAATCTGTACGCTTAGCGCTTGATTCGCTTGGGTCAAGTCTTCGATAGTTCGGCGTATTTCAAGCTTACGTGGGGGGACTGAAGCGATATTTAATTGCCCACCAAGATAGGCGTTTTTTTCTAATAAAGTGACCTTGTGGCCTTTTACCGCCGCTACTCGCGCAGCTTCTAAGCCGGCAGGTCCGCCACCGATGACCACGACATGTTTCTTCTGCTGTGCAGGCGTGATAAAACGTACCGCTTCAAAGCCGTTTTCCGCATTGACTACGCAAGCAATAAACGAGCGGTTGAGTACCGTATCCACGCAACCTTCATTACAGGAGATACAGCGGCAAATATCTTGGGGTCGCCCAGCAGCCGCTTTATTCACCCAATCAGGATCAGCCAGTAGGGCACGACCAATCCCTATCATATCGGCTTTGCCCTCAGTCAGCATATCCTCTGCCATTGCTGGGTCGATGATGCGTCCCGAGGTACTGACGGGGACAGTGACCGCCTGTTTGACAGCATGGGTAATATCCGCAAAAAAACAATACGGCTGCACACCCATTGGCGGGATAGTATCGGCTAAATTCCCAGTATGGTTCGCCTGTGCAACATGTAGCATATGCACGCCTGCAGCCTCTAACCATTGGGCAAATAGGGGAGCTTCAGAGATAGGGACACCACCTTTCCCTCGTTCAGGCGTAATCACGGGCAGTTTGTATTCTATCAGCAGCTCTGGCACGGCATCTTTAAGCGCTTGCACTAGCAGAAGGGCAAAGCGAGTACGATTCTCCAGCGAGCCGCCAAACTGGTCGCTACGCTTATTCATAAGCGGGCTACATAGCGCGCCAACCAAACGATCGCCATGGATATGAATCACATCGACGCCGGCTAGCTGTGCCCGGCGCGCACAAGCACACATCTTGTCAATGATGACCATTAAGGCGTCTTCGCTCACCTCATTGACGAAATGGGCCATATCATGATGCAGTTGCGCGCGTACCTTGTGCATCTCACCGGCGTCAAATAAGGCGTTTAGGGCGTCGCAGTCATACTCAGGATGAAATATCTGTACACCAAGCTTTGCCCCATAGGCATGGAGATTATCAGCAAGTCGGCGGAAGCTTTCGATTTGGCTGTCGTCATAGAGTTTAGGCGTCACCGCAAAGCTACGAATGGGCGCCACATCACCGAGCACAATATAGCCGGTGCCACCCTGTGCCAAACGGGTATAAAAGGCTAGGCTCTGCGGGCTAATATTACCGTCAGCATCTTCGTAACCTGTGGTTAGCGGGGGAAATAAAACACGGTTTTTAAATACAGTATGACCAATAGTAATCGGTTGTAAGACTTGCATAGCGTGACTCTTTTACCTTGATGGGCTAGCCGCTGATGGTGAGGCATAGCGAACCCTAGATAAGAGCATGCTCTTGCCTAAGGCAGTATGATGATGGATTAATAATTAAGAAGAGAGGCTTAGTAAATATTGCCGCAATAGTTGAGCTTAAGCCTTCTCAAGTTTTGGGCGGGCCTTATCAATGGCTTGCAATAACGCGGCTTTAAATTCTCCAGGAGCAAATACCACCAACCCTGAGTGTGCTGCACAGAAATTCACCGTTTCCTGCCAATCCTGCGCAAGCTCGGTCGCCCAATCGCAATATTGCTGCCCAGCATTAGGAGCGTCGGTTAAGGCTTGTTTGGTAGTCGGGTGTAGAATAAGTTCAGGAATGACAGACTTGAGCAGCTTGATGTTCAGTAACGGAGAGGGCGGGCTAACAAAAGTATCGTCCACATGGATACTGCGGCTAGCAGGATGATAGACTAACAGCGAGCCGGCATGAATTTTATCGTTGGGTGAGATATAGTAAATCCCTTGGGGTAAAGAAAACTCAAGCTCAGGATAGCGCTGTGCTACGGCTGCGCTCTCTACTAAGTCTTCAGACCACTGAACTTCAGGCACTTGGGTGGGATGGCGGCTACTGCCATAAAAAGTCGCCTGCGGAAAGTCTTTGGCCATCTCAGCACAGTGCGTGGTATGAAAAGGGTGCACGTTCAGCACCGCTTCTACATCCGCGCCATTATTGGTTAAAACCATAACTTTATCGCGAGCTTCGCCACTCATTTTATAGCTGTCTAAAAAAATGAACTTTCCTGACTCTAGACGTACTAATGAGCACTGTGTGCCAACATCAAGGATACCGCCTATACGAAAAGTCCCTTCAATATTCCAAAATCCTGCACCCAAATCATGAATCTTATCGGTCATTATTATTTTTCCTTATTCATTAGTTAATAGCGTAAAAAATCCAGTCAATACGGACTTAATGTATTGTTATCATTAGAGTATGACTATTTGCACCCTAAAAGTCTGTTATAGAAAAGATGTTAACTTTGCTAAGCTGTAGAGCTAGGGTAGCTGCCTAACAAACACTAATAACTCCTATACTTAGCAATATTTTTCTCGTTATACTCTAGCGAATTAGGTCCCATGATGCTGTGTCTGTTATGCCCATGACTTATCTGCATTTCTCACTTTAAGGTCTTCAGTATGAAACGTTTTACTACGCTAGGATTATCGGCGACTATGGCTGCCATGTTATTCGCCGGTTGCTCCAATATGAGCTCGGATAACCGTAACAATCAACTGGAGAGTGTGCAAGTTACCGCAGTTGATAAAGCGCCTGCGCCTCAACCAGGCTTTCGCTTTAGCGCTGCTGAAAACGCTGATATTGCTAATAAAGACAAGTTATCCTATCGCATTTTCTATAATAAGCCGTCAACAGGTGCTCATGCTAAATGGTTTGATGCAGTCAAACGTGGCGACTTGCCCACGGTGCAATATATGGTCGCACATGGCCAAAATTTAGAAGCTAAAGATACGGGTAATCTAGAACAGACAGCGTTAGGTTGGGCAGCATTTATCGGCTATCAAGACATAGTGGATTATTTAGTGGCTCAAGGGGCTGACATCCACGCGACCGACAAAGGCGATGTTTATAATGTAATGAAGTCAGCGGCATTGGGTAAAAATACTAAGGTGGTCAAAAAGATACACGACCTCTTAAAAGCAGAAGGTCCGGTCGATTTGAATGATCAGACGGTAGAGAGCGATGGCGAGACTTTAATTATGGTGGCGGCGAGTAATAACCGTATTGAGACCGTGAAATACTTGTTAACGCAGGGCGCCAATCCAAATTTAGTGGCGACGACTAAAAATAAAAAGATGGGGTCGTATAATCAGAGCGCTTATTCGTATGCGTGTACTCGCGGGCATGTCGAGATGCAGAAGGTATTGGCTGAGAATGGCGCTATTAATCATCGTACGGGTAAGGCAAGTTGTGAGTAAACTATCCTTGCCAAATTTTATCCAAAACAGCAAACCAATTTTTCGACATAATCTTTTCAATGAGGGGGTCAGAGAAGTGTCGTTGTTGTAGGCGTTCAATCAACCTATAGAGGTGAGTTACATCCGCTAAATCATCCGGCAGTAGACAGCCATCAAAATCAGAGCCAAACCCTACGTCGTCTTCGCCTAGATGGTCAATTAGATAATCGAGATGGTCTACAATCACATCGAGGGAAGTCTGCGTGTTGCGTTGCCCATCCGCGCGAAGAAAAGCCACATCGAAGTTTATACCTACCATCCCATCGCTTTGCTTAATGGCCGCCAGTTGCTGATCAGTCAAATTCCTAGCTTGCTGACATAAAGCGTGCGCATTGGAATGAGTCGCAACAATAGGTTGATTGATCGTCTCTAAAGTATCCCAAAAAGCCCGTTCATTCATATGCGAGACATCGATAACCATGTGCTTTTCACTACACGTCAGAATGAGGTCTTTGCCTTGCTGGGTAAGGCCAGAGCCTATATCAGGAGAATGCGGAAAGGGCGCGTTTAAGCCATCCCCGAACATACTTTTCCTATTCCAGAGGGGTCCAATACTTCTAAGTCCTGCGTTATAGAATACCTCCAATAACTCAGGTTGAATGGCTAAAACTTCGGCTCCTTCCATATGTAGGACTATAGCTAATTTCTGTTGTTGCTGGCAGGCTTGGATTTGCGCTAAGGAAGTACAAATTTGAATCTGACCGTCAGAGCGCGCCTGAAGTTGTTGCGCCAGCGCCAATTGCTCACAGCAAATATCAACGATTTGCTGAGGGCTAAAGTCAGCAGCTGAGCCTGAGCTTGATGGCGTCGATAACTTATCAGGATGGTTTTTTTTAACATAAGAATAGGGCGGTAGGAAAATCGAAAATAAGCCGCCCAGCCAACCCGCCTCGCGGCAACGTTGTAAATCCATATGTCCGGGCAGCGTACCATAAATAAAATCATGGACGGGATCTGCGTTTGAACTGAGCCAAAGCCGGGTCAGTAGATCATTGTGGCCATCAAAGATAATAGGTTGGGCGGTCATAATTAGTCCGTTACCGTACGTATAGGAATCAATTGCTCTTGACTCAATAGTTTGGAGTTTTTTGGATTGCGAAAGCGCAGTTCTTCAAAAGGTATGGGCGTCTCACTGTTCACACGCGCTTCCTCAATCAGATAGTGATAGGGCGATTTTCCACACACTGGATCGGCATTTTTGGCATCTCCCGTCAGCATAAACGCTTGGCAACGACAGCCGCCGTAATCACGACCCTTTTCAGGACAGCTCTGGCACAGGTCAGTCATCCAATCCTCACCGCGAAACTGATTAAAGCTCGCAGATTCATACCAAATATCCGCAAGCTGAATGTCTCGTACGTTGGGGAACTGTATTGGCATTTGGCGGGCAGCATGGCAAGGTAGGGCAGTACCATCAGGGGCGACGGTTAAGAAAATTTTACCCCAACCATCCATACAGGGTTTCGGACGTTCTTCGTAATAATCCGGCACCACAAAAATCAGTTTGCATTTAATGTTCAGTGCTTTGATTTTTTCACGATATTCATTGGTAATGTGTTCTGCTCTGACCACTTGGTCTTTGGTAGGTAGTAGCCCTTGTATATTCTCATAAGCCCAACCATAAAATTGGCAAATAGCCAGTTCCACGGTATCGGCTTCAAGCTCCAAACACAGCTCAATAATCTGGTCAATCTGATCAATATTCTGCCGATGAATGACAAAGTTCAGCACCATCGGATAGTCGTAATGCTTCACTAAACGAGACATTTCATACTTTTGCTCAAAGGCATGTTTGGAGCCCGCTAAAGCATTGTTCACCGTCGGATCACTGGCTTGAAAACTGATTTGAATGTGGTCAAGGCCGGCTTCTTTTAACTGCGCAATGCGAGAGGCGTTTAATCCCATACCTGAGGTGATTAAATTGGTATAAAACCCTTTGTTATGAGCATAAGCGACTAATTCTTCTAAATCTTGACGAACCAGAGGTTCACCACCAGAAAAACCGAGCTGTACAGCGCCCATCTGCCGCGCCTGATCAAAGACATCAAACCATTCTTGCGTTGTCAGCTCTTTTTTATACTGAGCATAATCAACAGGGTTGGAGCAATAAGGACACTGTAATGGGCAGCGATAGGTGAGTTCAGCCAACAGCCATAACGGCAGTCCTACGGGCGCCGTCATCACAAATCAATCCAATGTTCACGTTGAGCTACTAGCATATATTCAATGATATCTTGCTCGATTTCAGGAATATCACCAAACAGGGCTTGCACCTTTTCAATAATATCGGCAATGGAAGCCTTACCGTCAATATGTTGCCCAATAATACTGGCGCTCTCGTTTAATTTGATCATGCCTTCGGGGTATAACAAGACATAGGCATTCTGTGCCGGCTCAAACTGAAAGCGATAGCCATGACGCCATACGGGGACAATGGATAGGTCTAGATCCGGCAAACTAGCGGGTAAACTCATTTAAACAATCCTTTATGCCAAACATTGTCAGAGGTGACGCTTTGGTAAGGCGCTTGATTATGCACATAAGCTAAGCTCAAGGCGTCCAAAATAGTCCACAAAATATCCAGTTTAAATTGTAGGATTTCCAACATGCGCTCTTGCTGTTCAATCGTTTTGAATGAGTCTAATGTGATGGTTAGACCATGCTCGACATCGCGGCGAGCTTGACTTAAGCGCGAGCGAAAATACGTGTAGCCTTGCTCTTGAATCCAAGGGTAATGTTTGGGCCAAGACTCTAAGCGCGACTGATGAATCTGTGGGGCAAATAACTCTGTCAGTGAGCTACTGGCGGCTTCTCGCCATGACGAACGGCGAGCAAAATTCACATAGGCATCCACGGCAAAACGTACCCCAGGCAATACCAATTCTTCGGAAATCACTTGCTCACGCGTAAGACCCACGGCTTCTGCCAGACTTAACCAAGCTTCACGACCACCCCCATCAGGATAAATCCCGTCTTGGTCAATCATGCGCTGAATCCACTCTTGACGCACCCGCTGATCCGGGCAATTCGCCATAATCGCGGCGTCTTTTAAGGGAATGTTGATTTGATAATAAAATCGATTGGCTACCCAAGCTTGGATTTGCTCTTGGCTCGCCTGTCCTTCATGCATCATGATATGGAAGGGATGGTAAATATGGTAATACTGACCTTTATTCAAAATCGCTTGTTCAAACGCCTCTACGCTAAGGGCGGTTTTCTCTTCTTGCATGGTGTTCATATTACTTCGCCTTACAGTTCAAACTGCATACCATCAAAAGCCACTTCAACACCGTGTCTTTTTAATTCTGCAGCTTGTTCAGAGTCTTCATTCAATATCGGATTGGTGTTATTGATATGAATCAATATTTTGCGGGAATTTTCGAGTTGATCTAAATAATGCAATGAGCCGTCTTCACCACTAATGTGTAAATGACCCATATCTTGACCAGTTTTAGTACCGACACCACATTCTTGCATCTCATTGTCGGTCCATAGCGTGCCGTCAATCATGACGCAATCAGAAGCTTGCATAATCTGCATCACCTCATCGTCAATCTTGCCCAAGCCTGGCGCATAAAAGAGTTGTTTTTGTGTTTTTAAATCTTTGACAATCACAGCGATATTATCACCATCGTGGGGATCATTACGATGTGGCGAGTAGGGGGGTGCTGAGCTTCTAATAACCAGCGGTGTGAATTCTAACTGGCTAAAACCGTCAATGTTAAAGGTCTGCTTAGGATCAATTTGATGGTATTGCAGACCACCATTCCAATGCTGCAACATGTTGAAAATAGGAAACCCTGTTGTAAGATCTTGGTAGACCATGTCGGTACACCAAACCGGAATCGGGCAACCTTCGCGCAGGGTCAATAGCCCGGTCGTATGGTCAAGCTGACTGTCCATCAACACCACATTTGTGATGCCTGTGTCTCTCAATTGGCGGGCGGGCTGTGCTGCCTTAAATTCAAATAATTGCTGGCGAATATCAGGGGAAGCGTTAAATAGAATCCAATCTATGCCATCTTCTGATATGGCTATCGAGGATTGGGTACGGGTTTTCGCTTGAATCGTCCCTTGACGGACGCCATGACAATTATGGCAATTGCAATTCCACTGGGGAAAACCACCACCAGCCGCTGAGCCTAAAACATGAATATACATAAATTAATTTTCCAAAAAATAAAAGCCCTAATCATTTAGGGCTTTTATTTGATTTAGTTCTAGTAAATTTTAACGCGCTTCGAAATACATAGTGACTTCGAAACCGATACGGATGTCTTGAAAAGCTGGTTTAGTCCATTTCATGGGAGTGCTCCGGGTCATGTCACTAGTTAATAAGTGAGGTAAATAAAGGTAATAATGAATGGTATTATACTCTTACCTATACTGTCAAACTCGTAGGAACATACTGGGTAGGTAAGTTGTAAGACTTTAGTTACTTGGTCTTACGGTAGTTGTTAGGCTTTGCTAAGCTAACTAAGCGTGTGAGGAACAGGCTTTGTGATTATGGTGAGAAGTGAGGTATTGGCTTTGATAATCCGTACTCGATTTACAACAAAGTAGATGCTAATAATTTTATGAGTAAGTAAATGGGCTTTATAAATGTAAAAGAGTGTGCTTTATATTGTGAAGTTTTCAATCACATCAAGTTTAGCGTGGTAACAACTTCTGCGAGAAAGAAGTATTAGGTCGAGCACCTTATTCCTCAGAATATCTACATTGGTTATATTAGCGAAGGCTTACAAAAATTCTAGACCGCTCTTGAAAACTGCCAGTCCCTAAAAAACTTCCAAAATGGTAACTTCTACTAAACCAATTCTACAAACAAAAAAACCGACCTAATAGTCGGGTTTTTTATTGCCTGCTTATGTTTTGGTAGCTTACTTTGTCTTCTCAAGCTTAACACTGCCAAATCCCTTGCTATCGCTAAACGTGGAGCAGTAGCGAGTACTAGATGACTTATCAGTAAGGGTTTTTAAATCTCCTTCACCTAGAAGGGTGGTATTACTACCCTCAGTGCAGAGTTTGGTTTTGCCGACAATAGACATTTTCACATTTTTATTAGGCGCAGATGTTCCACGAACCGCATAAGGGAAAACAAAAACCTTTTTGCTGGTTTTATTTATAGCGCCATAACCATACATCTTGTTTGTATCATCCCAAAAGTGAAAAGATACGGAGTTTTTGCCAATAGTAGGGGCTTGCTTTACGATCTTTTTAATCTCAACAAGCTCCTTATCGCCACAGAAGTCAACTGTTGTCTCTGCTCTAATACCACAATCGGCAAACATTAAGCCGCCATAGGGATTGTAGCCATCAGCGTTGCCGTAGGTTTGAGAGTCGTCATAACCACTTGCTGAGGCGCTAGTTGTTGCTAGGGTTGCTAATACGAGCATTGAAGTTGCTTTAAGTGCACTGTGTAAGGTCATGTGGCTTTCCTAAATAATAAGTAAATGATTAAATAGCTATTATGTCGTTTTAGCACAAAAATAGCACTGTGGCGACGGAGCATCGATAAAGCTAGGCGACTCTTTTATTGCAAAAATGGTAAATTATGTCTTCACTGTGTTTGAAAGAATTTGTACCAATAATTAAGCATATACTTGCTATCATAAAATGGTCGAATTCCCGTCGTCAGCGCTATAAACGCCCTAACTTATCTCTTTGGTCTAGTAAACAAGACAAATAGTCCTAAAATAATATCTACAAAGACCCAAACCATTAAGATAAGCCCCATCCCAATCGTTGAACCAATTGCTGCGCCCGCTTGTTCATATTCATTTTGAGAAGATGTGTAGACTTCAGAAACTCCTCCACAAGCTTTAAATGACGCAACGAGCATAAAAATGTTAAACAAAATAAATAACCACTTAAAGATGTTCCCCATAAAACTTCTTTTGAGTTTATTCAAAGATGTTCCGCAAGATGGACAATCTAAGGCAGTATTACTTACTTGACTTGAACATTCTGGACAATTTATTAACGCCATAGTTAGCTCCTAAATTAAAATAAACAATAAATATGACCTACATTTTTCAACAAAATGAGGCCGTTTATCTAAAAATTAAATTTTCACATCAAATGATTTATGATTTCCCAGCAGGCAAATTAATGCGAAAGATAGTAAATATTGGCGCGTTTAGAGTGCAAGATAGTCTTAAGATCGGATGAGACAAAACTATTATCGGTATAAGGGTTGTTTGGTTTAGACATGGCAATCACTGTATACGTTGTTATTATTAATACTATTTATAATTCGACTTATGTTCAGATGATACTGGTTATAATATTAGTTGACAATAGTTAGTTAAATAATAAGCGACAATAGCTGTCGCGGAGCTTATTTGTTTTATGGTCACGCAAAACCCTACAAAATCCCAAGCTGCAGATTTTATCTCTATGCTATTATTCCAACCCTATTGAGCAGCGCATTTCTAAGCGATTATTGATGCAAAACCACCCTTTATCTCTTTGATAACTCGTAAAACCGCTGCTTTCACTACCTTTACTTTCTTCCTTTATCCCTATTGGCACCCGTAGCCAGGTCCGGTCATCAATGTCTTCTTCTTTAAATTCTGTCCCACAAGCTGCAGAGGCCTCGCCATCCGCAGTCTATACAGTCAAGCCAGCCCCGTTTCAGCCGCCCACCCTGATTATTAAAATCACCTTTATGCTCATAGGGATGTTTGCGTTTTTACAGGTCTATTCGGTACAGTCGATCTTGCCCGTATTGATGATCGATTTGATGGCGACCGAAGTGCAAGTCGGTATGGTAGTAGGGGCTACCGTCTTTGCTGTGGCGTTGATGTCGCCTTTTTTAGGGATGCTGTCTGATGCGATAGGGCGTAAGAAGATTATCGTTGGCGCTATCTTATTTTTAGCCGTACCCACCGCGCTGATTGCTAGCAGTACCAGCATTGAGTCGATGACGGTCTGGCGTTTTTTGCAAGGGTTGTCCGTACCCGGTATCACCGTTGTAACCATTGCCTATATTGGGGAAGAGTATGAGGGTAACGCTTTAGCCGAGCTCATGTCCTATTATGTGGCAGGCTCCGTACTCGGTGGCTTTATGGGACGCTTCATTTTGGGGCATTTGCACGAGTGGATAGGCTGGCGTAGTGCTTACTACGTGATGGCAGGCTTGACGTTAATAGGGGCATTATGGGTCGCCAAATCGCTACCGGCCTCGCAACACTTTGTCCCCAGTCCCAAGTTCCGGACTGCCTTAGCGACTTTAGGACGGCATCTGACCAACCGTTATGTCTTATCTGCCTGTTTATTAGGGTTTTGTGTGCTGTTCTCTTTGGTCGGCTGCTTTACCTTTATCAACCTACATTTATCGGAAGCGCCTTATCAATTGAGTACAGGGCAATTGGCGAATATTTTTGCCGTCTATTTAATCGGTGTGGTCATTACCCCGTTATCAACCAAAATTGTGCGCCGTTTTGGGTCAGCGCGTACCGTGATTGCTGCGGTTATTATCTCTATGGGTGGGGTTTTGTTAACCCTAGCTGCCCCTTTATGGCTCATTATCGTAGGGCTCACCATCATGTCTTCAGGGGTATTTATTACCCAGTCGGCGACCATTAGCTATATTGCTAGTAATGTTTCTGAAGGGCGCTCGTTAGCCTCAGGACTGTATTATATGGCTTACTATGCAGGCGGGACGCTCGGGGCGTGGGTATGTGGTTTGGCTTATGCGCAGGGCGATTGGTTGTGGACCGTTTGGGTGCTACTCGGTTTGCAAGTGTT
>Ga0208015_1000403_pt1 | contig 24551 bp, 45 predicted proteins | sample 26BtaG_FD_184101 | JGI IMG/M metagenome (GOLD analysis project Ga0208015, IMG submission 184101) | Marine viral communities from Cariaco Basin, Caribbean Sea - 26B_WHOI_OMZ_CsCl (SPAdes) (version 2) | ecosystem: Environmental > Aquatic > Marine > Oceanic | place: Caribbean Sea: Cariaco Basin...
CTTTGTGTATGATATGTGTTGATCATTTAAGTATAAGTGGAATCCTCCCGTACTTGTAGTTTCATTAATTTCTATTCTAATGTTTGGGTTTGTATTTCTCATTCTTCTTCTTTTTTCATAGGACAATATTCACAATCACACATTAACCTATGAGTCACCTCTTTACTAAAACCTTTTTCTTCTTTCATTCCCGGTATCAATTTAACAACTTTCCCTACCATCTTTAACCTTAATTGGACTTAACGATGTTAAGTTTCCCTAACTTTAGTTAGGGCGTTAGAGTTCCCATGAGACTAATTTTGTTTCTTAGCCCCCGAAAACTTCTTTCTTTTTGTTTTGAATGTTTTATTCCATAGTTCTTTTGATATTATTCCGAACTTATTTATATATTGGACTTTACAATTATTACAAGTTATTTCTTCTTTAGTTAAAGCTACTTTTTCTTTTGTTATTGAAGTAGCTTGGTTACAGGCGTATCTCATATTTCCATCTTTCCACAAACAAAAATGTTTTTTTATTTTTATTTTTTTGATAGTTTTTATTTTGTGGAAAGTCCAATCAGTCATATCTGTATAAACTTGTTTTGAGGCACATTCAAAACACCATTTTATTGTAAAACCTTTTCTAAATATTGGAATATCTAGTAGTTCCATCTTAGGAAAGTCGTTTCCACATTGCCAACAGTTTTCTGCACTCATTTTAGTTTTCGGGGGCTTTTATTTTATCCTCGTGGGAATTAAACTTAACTCTCATTAAACGCAAGTTGGGAAATTTCTGAGTTTCAGAGCCCGTAACCCCAATATTTTTACCCTTGTAAACGTTTAATTTTAGTGCATTGTTAAGTAGTAAACCATTATTCATTTTGTTTTTTCCGTTGATTTTAATGTGGAAGAAGTAAACCCCCCATTGATTGTTAACTGCTTGGACTTGTACGCAGAGTTGAATATGTATAAAGCCATTTCTGGATTAACACAGTTTCTTAATAACAATCTTGCTTTTTGACATCTTGGTATTGGAAAATCTAAATCTTCCGCTAATTCCTCTGCTGTACTTCTTGATACATCAACATTAGTAAATTTCTCTTTATGGATTGTAAAATTACTCCAAAAGAAATGTCTACCTAATTCAACAGTTGGTTTTATTAATGGATCATAATAAGGTTTAACATTCTCAACAACCCAATTACCTTTAAACCAACTCTTTAACAGTATTATCTCTTGATATAAATTCATTGAAGGGTACCTTTTTAATGGCATAGAGTAATTCAATACACTATGTGTAGGACAAGGTGGACTACTCCAGATAAAATCAAACTCTTTATAGTGTCTTAAAAGATATTCGTGGGCATCTCCAACAATAACTTCATCTTGAGGAAAATTGTTTTTATATTCTCCTACAATATCTTCATTAATCTCTACTGCGGTAACATCTACATTCTCCCAGAGTTTACGGTTGCCACCGATTCCTGCGTACAAGTTTAAGACTTTAATCTTTTTTGTCATTTTCCAACTCCTTAATTCTTTGGTCTTGCCATAATATTATCTCTTGTAAAAACTCACTTGTGTAATTGTTCAGATCCATTATGTAAAATCTTGGTTTATTCATCTTTTCATCACCAATCTTCTTTTTCAACCTCCCTATAAGTTCTTTTGTTGAAATTACTCTACCTTTAGCTACATCCTTCAGTCTTCCTTTGAGTAACTTTGTAGTTTCTTTATTTAATTCTAATTCTTCTTCTTTGTGCGTTAAGTGTTCTTTTATTATTTCTTCAGCTTCTTCTAGTTCTTTTTGTGAAGACTTTTCTATCTTCTCCTTAATCACCTCCAATATTTCTTCCTCCATTTTTGATTTATTCATTGTCATTATGCGCACTCTTTTTTAGCTTTATTTTTGTGTTTCGTTTGAGGTTAGGGTCAATATGCGCAATCCTTTGTTTTTCATCTTCTAATCTCCGCCGACTCTTTCTATTAGGAAAGTCACGAGCAAACTTTAGTTTGCGACTTGATTGGAAAGCCCGTCTGCTTACTTGTGGATACACCCGCCGACTCAAACGCTATCAGCATTATCCCACGTCCTTATTTTAGCTCGTCGGTACTGGTTTCTGCAACGTGGAAGGTTTCCACCAACCCCAGTTTACCAAAGCCGATTACGGATTAGTTATTGTAAAAACGTCCGTTGACGGACAAGATTAGTTCTTGTCCGAAATACCCCCCTCGTTTACATGCCCATCGGGTTCACAATTTTCAAAACTTCTTTTTTGTACATATAATCCAAATAGAACCATTGTTTGTCTATCAAAGGTAACTAAGTCACGGTTATCTGCTGATTCTTTTACTAAATCAACTTGCCGTTCAATTAATTTATTAAATTCTTCAATAGCATGTTTAATCCTTTTTTCCATTTTCTTTAACCTCCTTCATTACTTGATGAGCCCAGTACCGAGATGTACCTAACTCCTTAGCAATTTCTCTTACAGTTAATCCCTTAGCCATTTGTTCAGAAACTTGAGCCCTAGATGGTCTAGCGTAGTTCTTACCTTTGTGTGGACGACCAAGCTTTTTCCCTCTTGCTCTGGCTCTATTCAAACCAGCAATCGTCCTTTCCCTTATAATATCCCTTTCAAGCTGAGCAAAAGCACTAATGATATGAAACATAGCACGACCCATAGAAGAAGCCAAATCCACATTTTCAGTGTAACTATAAATGCGTACTCCTCTCTCAACCAAGTTTTCAATATGTTCCACCAATTCTTTGAGTGACCTTGCCCACCTGTCGAACTTATATATAACCAACCCATCGTATTCTTTCCTCAACAATTTATTATATAATTCCCACTGCACTGGTCTTGTTTTACGTGTGCTAACTTTTTCTTCAAACACTTCATACTCCCAGTCCATACGTTCACAGTATTGGATCAGTGGTATCTTTTGGTTCTCCGTTGTCTGTTCATCCGTTGAAACCCTACAATAGATCGCTACTTTCATATACTTCCACCTTATTCAAGCAACTGGGACAGGTAGCGTTCTTTAACTTACCTTTATAGTCCCATTCATGTCCACATTTACATTGTATTTTCATTGTGAATAGTAGTAGAAGAAGAAAGTATTTAAACTTTCCCTGACACTACTTAGTGGTTAAATTACCTTCCAGCAACAAGCCAGATTTCCAGTTACTTTGCATGGTCTTGATCCTACATTAACAACCATTCCCTTCTTTCTTAATTCCAAAACTCGTGGAGTTACCCTATTAATACTCCAACCCAAATATTCAGCAACTTCCATATTAGTTGCCTTATATTTACGCATAATTGCTGTAATTACGAGTTGCTGCCTTTTTGAAAGTGTTGGCATCACTTGCTCCCTATACACATTTAAGCTAGTTTGTTGCATCATTTTCCTTCCTCCTTTTTATTTTAATTTTTTTATTTTACAAAAAACATCTGAGTGATCCCTACTTATACCCATTATCAAAGTGTTTTTACACGCTGGGCTATCAATATAAGTCCAGCACTTGCAATAAACATCTTTTTTTAATTGACAAATGTAAGCTTTATCACCATCTTCAACTAGACTTAGGCAATTAGTACACCTTATATTGCTATCAAATGTTTCAAACACCCTTTCTTTTCCTTCAAGAGCAAACCTTCCATCAATTCTCATGTTAAATCAATCTCCTCAACTGAAAATATGTATCTGTGCTTCTTACTAAGAAGTTGGGCAACTGCTTTGGGAATAATAACCCCTGAGCAACCACCAATGTTTGTTATTTTTGCTACGAACCTAACTTCTGCCATCTACATCACCTTTTCCCTTTGTTGCTAATTTATCTAACAAAGTTATTCTTTTCTTTGTAAAACTTCTTCCCAAACCGAACAAAGTTGAAACTTTATAATCAATTTCATCCAGTCCTTTACCATCAAGATACATATTATCTATTATGGTTGTTGCTCTTTTTTTTCTTTCATAAAAATCCATGTTTCATCACCAAACTATAGAAAAGCTAACTACTATATAAGTTTTTCTATAGTGTGTCCCTTATTTTATTTATTTTTAATTTTTTTTTTAATTTCCGCTTGTGTGTGTGGTATGTCTACCTTAATTAATACTATAGTATACCTTAAGGTTAATACATCACACAATAAAGTTTATTTAAAAAAATAAAAAAATAAAAAAGAAAAAGTGTTAAAAACTGATACCATTCCATAGTGTCAAGAAATGTTTAAGTAGTTGCTTGTTTTCTTACTTAATTGATGAGAACCACTGAAGAAATACTTGGAGATCGTGAAGACATCAGAAAACTTAGAAGTAAGGATCATTACCGTTATTTGCGGGAATTACAAAAAATCTGGCTGGAAGAACATGAAAGAAATCTTCTGGAAGAAATAGAAGAAAAAAAGAAGTGGAAGAAAGAAAATGGAAATCTATAATGAACTTACACCAATTCAGCGTTCCCAATTCCTTATTGTTGAAGAGGAATTAAGAAAAATAATGGAAAGACTAAATGCTATTGAAAAAACTGTTAATACGTTACTTGAACGTGAAATAAATGGGCAAAGGTAGGGAAGGTTTTTAGTACAATGCACGAAGGTTGCTGTCATATACTCAGCGAGTTTAAAACATCTATCGCCTCTTTTTCCTTCCCTACCGCCTTAATTTATGACAATTTCATATGATGCTCAACGCGGATGCGAAAAATTAACAAAATACGGAGGAAATAAGAAAATGGAAACAAACGAAATACAAGAAACAAACGTAAATTTAGAAGAAAACGAAGACCTAAGAACAAGAATTGGAACAAAAGAAAAACAAAACATACAACCAGCAAAAGTATTGATTGCTGAAGCTAAAATTGAACAAGTGGGAGCAAATAATACAAAAAAAGTAGTTTGTACCTGTACTCATCCAAATGCAACAGAACATATTAAAATTTCTGGGGTAAAATATGAGAAGAAAGGACAATTGTTAGTGAGTGGTTTGTGGTTAAATAAAGATGAAGACAATTTAATCCAGAAAGGATCAGCACTTGCAAATTTCTTAACATTTCTTGGTGCTGAAACTATTGAAAACCTAAATGGTAAGACTTGTGAAACCATTACTGATGACAAAGGATACTTAGTTTTTAAAGGATATTAAAAAAATGGGTCATTGGGATTATGTATATAGTTTTGCAACAGTGACACAGTTAAAAAGGCAATTTTACTGTATTCATTGCAAGAAACACGTCACTTGCAGAAATAATGTACAGAGATATTGTCTTGCCTGTAAGAAAAGGTTTAAAATAACTAAAGATCAAGAAGTCAAAGAAGATCAAGCAGAACAGAAGAAAAGAAAAAAGTCAAGGAGGTGAAAAATGGTAACTTTAGAAGAATTAGAAGCAGAAGTTAAGGATTTGAGGGTAATGTTCGCTAACCATAGCCACAAGAAGGAAGAAGTTGATGTTGTTTTAGTAACTGAAGAAGTATCCAGTGATGAAAACCAACCCGAAGAAACAAAAGAAACTAAAAAAGAAGAACCAAAACCAAGCAAGAACTAGTAAATAATACTTTTTTTTTCTTTTTTCATTCTAAAATACTCCCACCGCTACACTTGCTGCCCCCAAGATTATTAATGAGGTGGCTATAATTATTATGGCTTTAAAGATAGTTTCTAAATTAAGTTCCAATTCTTGTTGAAAGTAAAATATTTTAATTGCTCCCGCTAACATTAAAATAATTGTAATTAAGAATATTACTCCTGCAAAACCAGCAACAACGCCATAACTTTCTAGTATTGATCCTTGTGACTCCTCCAACCCTTCACAAATCCTAGAAGTAGTTAGGGAGTCTTTTTCCGAAGCCCTACAATAAGGCAAAGAGGTCATATAAAGTTCTCCAGAACTCACTTCTATGGTTGTGGGAGTTATTTGTGAATTAACAGTGTAAGTATAAGTTCCATCATCAAAAACCACAGTTTCTTCAACAGTAATAGCATTTACTATTGCGAAGCTCATGAGAAAAATCAACATTGCATTTATTATTAGTTTTCTCATTTTTCATTTTACGTTTCGCCTATTCTTACAAGGTTTAAATTCGCAGTATGTATTTCTAGACCGTTTGCTGGATTAGCTTCATCTTCAATCTGTATGCTAATTAAATCTCCAGCACTCAAATCCATTATGCAAGTCATTGAAATTGATCCTACATTCCCATTTGAAACTGTTCTTCTTGCATAACAACTTCTATCACTTGACACGTCATGGTTTTTTACTACAGCAAAACTATATATTCCACTTTGCCCTGATAGTTCAGTAGATACTGCTGCTTTAACTTGGTATATTCCATCTACATGTACTGTTAAAGTACTTCCACCATTCTGTTGGTTATTACTGGTATGTGTAAAACCGTTTAATTCACCTTCTTCTAACCCAGTTAGGTTATAGTACACATCCACTGATCCCATTGAGAATGACCATGCTGTTGCGTTTGATGAGTAGTTCCACATCTCTCCATGTATCAAGTTCCCCGTTATGTTTCCATCTATTACATTTAACCCGTTACTCACATTTAATGTATCATCAACAGTTACAGTTGTTCCAGTATCTCCATTTATTGTATCTACATTTATGTAAGAATTAGCAATATATGTTGCTCCAGAAACTAGAGTTACACATAGTAAAGTAATAATTAGATATAATGTCTTATTTTTCATGTTAATCTAGCTATTGGGAGGGCATCCGATATTTACGGAATTGGACTCCTTTTGAGAGCTACCCAACAGTTTCTAGTTAAAAAGAATAATGATTATCTTTTCCTTCTTTTACCCTTTCTCTTACATTTCCTTCGCTTAGCCATTTTACTTACCTACTTAGGTGTCCCTTAACTCTTACTTTCTTTCTTCTTCCAGGAACTTTACGAAGGTGCCCTTTAACTCTATGTTTTTTAACCATCATTACACCTCCTTCCTTTTTTTCTAGTTAAAAAAACTAAAAAAAAAGAAAAAATGTTGTTGTCAGTCACCTATCTGAACCATCTGAAGTAAACAAATAATCCAGCCAGTAATCCTACAATGATAACCATGACAGCTACCACTCCCACTGTTGTTAACTGATTAGCTACTGATGCGTTACCTTGATCTGCTTGGTAAACCCCATAGTATGCATTACTCATGTTTAAGCTATCTGATCCAGCATAACCCAATGTACCATCAGTGTTATTCACACATAAACGGGTATCTTGGTTAAGTGTCCAACTTGCGTTCCAACATGGTTGATCCATTGAATCACCAAACTCACCAGTTGTAACCAGTGCTGCTGAAGCAACTAAACCAGCAATCAGTAAAGACAGTGCTATTAAAGGTATTGCTTTAATCCCTTCCATTTTGTATTGGATGGATTAAAGTTTACCTGAAATAGTTGAAATACACGAACAATCCTGCCAACAGACCAATAATAATTACCATTACAGCAATAATACCTACGGTTGTGAACTGGTTTGCTACGCTTCCAATCCCTGCGGTTGCGTTGTCAATAGCTGAAAGTGCATTTGCATTAGTAGTTGTTGATCTAAATTCTGCAAGAGTTACTTGAGAAGCCCCTACAACGATACCAGCAACAGCTAACATCAAAACCACAAAAGGAATCATCTTTAAACCTTCCATCTTATCTTCCCTCCGCCACCAATTTCAGGCGTACCTTTCATAAATACTTAAAACTATACTTTCTACAAGATGTTTAAAACTTATAAGCATTAACTAAAAATAATACAAGAAAGTTACAAAATAGAATTTCTACTTATCAAAAATAGAATATAGAGTTGAGGCTACGAAAAGAAGCAATAAAATTACTATTATTTTCCCTGCAAGAACTCCTGCTGCCCATAATAATGAACTTAAAAAGAATGATATTAGAAAAGATAACATCAAGGAATCTGAAGTTCTATAACCATTGCCTTTCATAAGTATAAACGCAACTGCAACTATCGCTATACTCCACAATATAGTTCCCCATCCATCTGTTATAGTATTAACGTGGGAAATCATGCCTGTGGTGGTATTAAATACTGGATCTGGGTATGGTTGTGGCATCTTTTAATCCTCCATCTTCCATTTGAAAAATGCATATACTATTATTGCAATGAATGTTACTGCAAGTATAGCAATTATTGAACCTAATAACCATTCTGGTAATGGTATTCCTGCATCTGCTAACTCTGAACCAATTAAGCTAATCATCTGAGCAACTACTCCCCATGCCCCGAAGAATACTCCTCCTACGTCCCAAGCAGTTTTAATCATGACATAAGGTAATGTATAACCTGAAACGTCATCGCTTGATAAAGTCATATCTTCAATGTCATCGGCTAATTCCTGTGTTTTGTTATTATACTCCTCTAATATTGGTACTAATGTTGAGTTAAGGTTACTTGTATCTGCTGTTGCCCCATAGTTTTCTCCTAAATCAGCTAGGAAAGAGGTTGTACCTAAAACTAATACACTTATTAAGATAATTGAGATAACTAAATGGTGTATTTTCATCTTCTATCCAACCTCACAAGTACAATAACGAAAGTAATTATTAATGAAACAACCCCACTTGCTGCTACTTCTACGAATCCTAAAGCATAAAACGTAATCATTCCAATAATTGTTAATATTAATCCTGCTTCTGCTGAGTATGCAAAACCTAAGAACGCCATTGTTCCAATAAATAAGAAAGCCATAATTAATGCTTCTACCCCAAATACATCATACTCTTCCCTAATATCAAGGGAAACTGAAGATAACAAGTAAACATTTCCGTCATCTGCTGAAGTAACGAAAGCATATGCTATATATACTCCGTTTTCAGTTACATTATAATAATCAGTTCCAGAACTTTCAGTTGAAGTATTACCGTAAACTTGGACATTATTGCTGGTATTTGAAAGAGTAACTGTAAAGTTCATTAAAGTGATGTAATTTGTAAGGGAATCATCCCAAGTTAAACTGAAACTTTCAGTTGCCTTGTCAGCCATAAGACTGTAATCCAAATTCTGTAATTTGAGTTGTATGGATTCTGGTGAGGTTCCAATAACAATACGAAAAGTGTAACTAGTTTCAATAAGTTGTTGCTTTGGTTCTGTATGAACTATTACTCCCGTAGCATCTTTTACAATGAATTGGTATTCATCAGAAGAAACATCTAAATTAAATACTGCTTTACCTTGATTATTACTCTCTTCCGAATCAATTAAGATGTAGCTATCAGTACCTAAATCATACCTATGTGCTTCAATAGTGTACCCAATTAGCTCGTCGTCATTTTCATCCAATAAAGTAATAGTTATTGCAGTGGTATCACCAGAATAGGACATATAAATTACTTGAGTAGTTAGTGAATTATTAAACTCATCATTATTAGCAGTGTATTCTCTTTGGTCGTAATCAGTTGCATCAAACTGGAACTCATAATTTGTATTAAAACTTGCCCAATCTGGGTACATACATAAATGATGGTAATAACTATCCCCATAAATAAAGGTATAAGTTCTACTTTGAGCAGATGATTGATTCCAAACTTCAACTAAGGCTGAAACAGTTGTATTTACTTCAGCACTGTTACTTTGGTTAATAGTAGTAAAGTTGTAAATCTTATATGTAGATGGAGTCCAGCTACAATTACTTACGATCATTTTGTAAACGGATTGGTTTTTATGGGTAGTTTCATTTGTGATGTTACTTCCATCACCAGCATTAGTAATTGTATAATTCCAGTAGAACGTTTTGTTAGTGAAATTGTCATCCCCCAATAATTGTGGAGCCAATGAATGAGTGAAGTAAATGTAATCATCAGCAGACGTCTTAGTTGGAGTATAAGAAGTATCATTATAGAATAGTACCGCATTTACATCATCAACAAAACTGTCATTAACTGTAAAGTTTAAGGTAAATGCATTTATTCCGGTTTCTAATGTTTGGTTACTCCACGTTTCAGTTGAACTACCATAGTAGAAAGTATAGTTTTCATTCAATACATTCAATCCGCCAATACTATTAAATGTAATTACGTCATCTTCAATTCCTTCAACTAATACACGGATTTTCTTATCATTAATTTGTTCAGTAGTTACAACCGCATCAGGGTAATCACTTTCAAAATCTAACCACTTAAATAGTGAAGGAGATACTATATGTCCCCTATACTCGCTTTCTACTACTACTAATGGGCTTGAACTAGTAACCTCAAACTCTAAGTCTGTTCCTAGTACGAATTTCTCAAAGGGGTTCCTTTCTATTTCAAAAGAATACCTGTCTTTATGTTTCTTAGTTTCAAAACTAGTAAACAGTTTGTTTTTCTTAGGTTTAACTTTAATCCAACCAGAATCAAAGTCATAAGTTATGGAGTTTTCAATGATGCCTTTGCGATATTTGTATTCTGGAATTTCTGTTGCAGTATGTGAATCAGAAGCATATATTTGTATTGTATGTGTCCCGCCAGACAATCCTTCGGTAGCAGGATTGAAATTTAAATTATAGGTATAATTTCCACCAGCAATTCCCGTTGTGTAGAACAGATCTTGTGCTCCGTCTATTGAAACATTTATTCCCCAAAGGTTAGTATCTGTTATATTTATTGTAGAGGTAATATTCCTTAGTCCGAAACTAACAACATCATTGGTAGTTATTTCTCCAGTTACGTCAATATTAGGAAATATGCCGTCAACTAGAAATACTTTGTTAGAAGTGTTCTTAGTTGTTTCAGAATTATTACAACTAATGTAATGGTAATAGATGTCTTCTGTTGTAGCGTCAAATGCTACCTCAAATTCAACATAAACTTCATTACCAGCAGTAATACTTTCATTTGTTTGGTTTAATGTACCATTAATTACCAGTGAGCAATCAAAGTTGGTACTTGAGTTAACTGTAAAGTTAAAGTTGAGCAGTTGTGTATTAAATTCATCTCCGTCGGCAGGATTAACACTTGAAATGTTTAATTCATCACCGCCAATGTCACCAGTATAATTTCCTGCATACACTGTATAGATTTCTGATTGTGTTAAAGGGTGTGTTCTCCATACAATAAAATCATCCATACTTCCTTCATATCCGTCTGAATGACTAGCTGAATTATGTGAATAATCACTAAATACTGAGATGTCTTGACTATTATAACTTGTAGCTGCATCTGTATCTATTGTTCTATCCGTAACATTAACCCCATTCAAATAAAGACTAAAATTTGCTACTCTCGTCCCTGCTTCATGTACAAATACTAGATGATGCCATTGGGAATCATTAATTTGCTGTGGCAAGTCAAAATAGAAAACTGTTGTTGCAGGTGCAACACCTCCTAATGCAATTTTAATCCTCGATGAATTTTCAAAGTATGTTCTGTATCCATATGAATTATCTCCTGCACCATTATGTCCTCCGAATATTGCGTCCGTCCCAGAATATGAATCTTCAGTTAAGTTAACCCATAAAGCTATTGTATGATTCCCATCTAGTGTTGGTGAGTTCATCCAAGTCATATGATCCGTATCTCCACCATCACACCAAGCATTAACTCCGTCTGCCATGGGCGTGTAAGCCACATAATCAGAACTAACAGTTAAATCATCTTCCCCAATCATATCACTTCCATTATTAGTAAACCTCCAATATGAATCAGCTTCTAACGGGTTAGATAATGGGTATTGGTTGAAAGCTGGTGGTGAAGCAGCTACTACTGTTGCTAGAAGAAGTAATACAATTCCCCAAAACAGTAGTTTCTTCATAACTTATTCCTCCCAACATACATTGAAATTGCTGAAGCGAAGCCCATAAATAAAATATAAAGTGGTAAATTTTCCATCAGGAAAGTTAATTTAGGATATAGGGCTGAAGCAGTTGCAATTGTTTGGTCTTGTGTGAAAATCCAGAATGTATTGCTCATTGTTCCAGCTACAATTATTGCTATGAAAAGTAGGAGTATGCCAAAGAAAAAGAATGCTGGATGGTTATACACGAGAGCAGAACTAACCAGTACAAATAAACTTAGTCCAACTATTACAAACATCATTAATGAATCAAAACTTAATATTGCATTTTTGGCTTGAGTTATTCCATTCTGTGCATCTGAATTTTCAGCAAAAATACTCACTCCATCAACATTATCAATTATAAGATATGCAATAAATATGCCAATGGCTACAAATAAGAGCATTGGAATTATTAAAAACCAGTCTAATATATTCCCTCTCTTATTAAAAACCATTCTTTTTCTTTTTCCTCAGTGTCATTTTTGGTAAACTTGTTGACAAATCAATTTCATTCGGTTCAAGTATTTCATTAACTAACTTTTTGGTAACTCCAGCCGTCCCAATTTTAAAACCAGATTGACCAATCTTCTTCTGTTGCTTTCTGATCCATTCATCAAAAGTTATGTCTGCCCAAACATATTTTTGTTTTGGTTTCATTTTAAGTTACCTCGCTGTTTCTTTTTCATCCAAGTAGGGGTTGTGATCTGCCAAGTAATGTAACGTAATATCTGAATTAATGTACCTGCCCCACCCAATATTAAAGCAGCAACATAAATTGCTACGAATACAATAAATACTACATTTAGTACATCTTCCGTCCCACCATTTGAATTAATTGTTAAAATATGTAAAGCTACTAAAAACAAAAGTAATCCCAAATAAATTAGTCCTCCACCAAGACTTCTTTTCCAATCTAAATCTGGTTCTTTACTAATCATATTTTTACCCCCTTTGATGTAAGTAGCCACGATCCTCCACCAATTAACAATACTCCAAAAACAACTAAAGTAATTATAATGGGTAGAACCATCTCCACCCCTGAATAATTGTCCAGTAGTGTTACGTCCCAAGTTTCAGTAACTTGGTTTTCCCCATCTGAAAGAACAGCAGTAAGGGTGTTGTCTATTATGTCGTAATCACCGGAATCAAATTCATAACTATTACTTGTTGTAATATAAACTCCATTAACTGACCAATTAATTTCTACGTCATTATCAACATCATCAAGAACGAAACTGAAATTAACAACTGCATCAGATCGCAACGTAACATTATTAGCACTTGGATTTCTACTTAACACACTGAAATTGCTATTTGCAATGGTAATTATCTCACTTGTATTCACGTTACTGAATACAGCATCATTCCACGCCCTAACTGAAAAATATACAATATCTCCTTTGCTAAAGTTGTCACTATTAAGAACTGATTGAGTAACGCTACCATTTTGTAATCCAGATATGTTCTCTTCAAAAGCTGCATCCCCATTAACAACCCATGCATATTGCATAAACAATTCTGTTGCATCTTCTGTATCATTTAGTATGTAAGTTGCATTCCCTAACAATGTACTATTCGTGTAAGCTGGACTTGGACTAATGTTTAAGTAAAATGCTTCTGGCTTAACTCTTTTGTAAGATGTCATGTTGAATGAACTAATACTATCTGTATAATTTTCATCACCACTCAACGTAAACACTAATTCCATACAATCTCCTAATTGAGGATTATCTAAAGTAATTACATTTCCATTCTTAGTAGTTGTCGTGTAACTTCCTGACGGTGTACTGCATATTCCACCTGTATGGTTAAACCCTCTTGCTTGTAAAGAAGTATAATCGCTAGTTCCATTTAATGTTAAATTGTACCATACGTTTGTTTCGTACGGTTCTGCATAATCTGACGTATTGAATACTTGTGTGTAATCTCCACTTGGTACGTAAATGAAATGCCTTCCTGTTGAGTAAATGTCTGTTACTTCAGCTTGAGATAGAGTTCTATTAATGGCTTGAACTTCATCCATGTATCCTTCATAATATAACTGTGTTGAAGAAAATGCTCCTACCAAAAAATCCCATCCTGAACTTACACTTGCATCATTCCCAGCTAAGTAACTGTGATTCTCTACATTAGTTCCATTGATATATTGTATAATTTCACCATCTCTATCATAAACACAAACAAGATGATTCCATGCATTTACTGTTATAGTAGTTGTTCCACTATTTTGATTACTTCCGCCCGAACCTTGAATCCCACATCTAAATCTATTTAAAGAATCTATACTCATACTATACCCCGTTACTCCCGCACTACCTTTCGCTATAAAAAATTGTGATGAAGAGGGATTCTCATTTGTTGGATAGATCCATGCTGATAATGCAAAATCCCCTGTTCCAAAGTCTAAAGTATCATCATCTTCCGCTTCAACGTAACCGTGTTCTCCATCAAACCAATAACTTCCATCTCCGTAAGCTGATAAAGGTCTATAAAATGAAGGCATGTGAGCCGTATTCGGTTCTAACTTCCATGTGTGTAATGGAGTGTGTAACGTTTCATCACAGAATACTGAGTTGTTAACTTGTGTTATTTCCGCATCTGATAAAGTTTTATTCCAATATTGTACACATTGTATAGATCCATTCATCGGTTGGAATGATGATCCTATTCTTTCTCCAATTCTTGGTTTGTAAGTAGATTGCCCCAGAACTCCGTAAGGTTGACTATCTGACTCAATGTAAGAACCATCTAAATAAGTAGATACATGTGTTCCATTGTAAGCCATGCAAACGTGATGCCATTCGTTATTACCATAATCTAATCCATAAGGATTTAGATAAGTAACATCCGAACTACCCGCAGCCCCATTACTTACTCTATAAGTAATTCCTCTTGTTCCACTTCCCAAAACATAAGTTCCTAAAGCAACTCCTGTATATCCTGCTCCTGTTGTGTAACAGTCATCATAAATTCTGTATGTTTCATCATTAGTCTTTTCATCATTTCTAACCCATGCACAAACAGTAGGATAATTACTTACTGTAATTTCACTTTCTGCATCAAAGTATTGTTCATTACTTTTCCCAGGGAATGTGTAACATCCAGATCTTCCATGCTTACAATCTCCGATTTCTTGATCTACTTCTGTTCCAGCTTCATCTAAATCATTATCTCCAGAATAATCTAATCTAATCGCTATGTCATCTTGTATTCTTGAATAATTTTCAAACTTCCATATTGCAGTTGGTGGATCCATCATTCCCCTAGAACAACTCATCGAAGAATTCTCACTTTCTATGCTGAAGTTACTTTTCAGTATTCCATTCCAATACTTAAAACATTGCATGCTTCCGTCTGTTGATTCATAACCTGGTCTATTCATAAATTGTAACAAATCGTTATCTCCACTAAAATAATCATTACTGTTAACCACCCATTCTGCAATTGCTGATCCTTCTTGGAACCCAGTAACTACTCCAGTTTCCAAATCGATTTTTCCTCCATAATGATACCAAGTATCATCTGTTGTATGTGGTAATGAGAACCATGTTGTAACACTATCTTCACTTGAGTTCCTATAATATATGTACAATCTACTATTATAGGTTGATATTGATATTGGTGATAAAGAATCTCCTGACCTAAACAACCAATCCTCATCAAAATCCGTTACATCATCAATTTTCGCAAAGAAAGAAAATGTTATATTGTTTTTCCCACTAGTGTTTAAATTCTCATTAATTCCATTTACAATTATTCTATCTTTGTTGTCCCATAGTAAACACGTCGATCCAAATTCGCAACTACTGTGCGATTCTGGTGAATTAGCATCTCCATGATTGCTATTCGTACTCAAATCTGTAACGTTGTTGGTTTCTGTATTAAATCCATAAATTAACTTAGCTTCCCCTAACTTTTCTAAATTGATAGCTGTCCCGTTATTCCTTGCTGTCGTTCCATTATGTGTGCCATCAAACGTATCTTCATGTAATGTCCACTCTGACCAATGTTCTACATCCACTTCGTACTCGCAAAGACCAACGAGTTTAACGTTAACACTACTATCTTTCTCTCCATTATGAAACGCCACAGGATTCTTGAAACATACATTCTTAAACGTAAGAGTAGCTGGTTTATTAAGTTCGGGGTACTGTCTAACGTCAATAGTAATAGCCGCAAATGAAGTAACGATAGCATTCTTTAAATCCTCCTCTGATAATGATGAACTTATATCTTGTTTAAACTCAACTCCCCCCATAACTGTATCCTTCACCAACCCTTTATGGAACTTAACTGGCGTAAATCCTAAATTTTCTTGTCCCTCTGCTAAAGCGAAAGTTGCAACTATGACTACGTGGACTAAAACTAAAAGTCCGATCATTATTTTCATGTCCCTATCCATTTTAATTGGTAGTTAGGACAATTGTTCCCATCAGCATTAGGAAACAAATAAATCCTGTTATCGCATATGCGATCGTTGGGCTTTGCCACCATTGATTAACTGCAAATTCTTTCTCAGCTTCCATTGTTTGATTAGCTAACCAATCCAAATCTTCATGAGGGGTTGGAAGTAAAAACATTTCCCTGATCTTTGTTGAGTTGGGATGCTTATCTTGTGTTATGTCAACACCTTCCATTACTTCATACCATGTCCTCAATTCTTCATAGTCTGGAAGTCTTGCAGTATGGTGCATTCCATTATCATCTTTGACCAAGAACACAACTTCTTGTGTCCCTTTTGTGTAGATGGAACTCTGTTGGAAATCAGGAAGAAATTTTTTCATTCTCCCGATCCAAAACTTTGCTGCTTGTCCTTTCTTCTTTTTCAAAGTTCCATTCATAACTTTGACTCTTTTATTGAGCATATTAATCTCAATAACTTTTTTCTGCCTTTTCTTCATTAACATGAGGAAAAATACCGCCAGTATTATCCCCATTAGTAATAGTAGTATGAAAAACCACATGGCGTAAAAGCCTAAGTTTTGTAAACTTGGTACTCCGAGTCCACCAAACATACTATTAAATATATCAGATGCCATTTTTTGTTTTGCCCTCCTTAATTATGACGACCAAAAGGGGAGAACCTACTAAGGACTCCCTGATTTTGTTTCTGTTGCTCTTGGTGCTGGAAAACTTCATACCTTTGAGCAGCAGTTGAAATTTGATCTGCTTCCTTTCCACCTTCACTTCTTGATAAACCACTGTGGACTTGGTTCACTACTGTTGTTACTAACAAATCTCTCATTTCTTTTTTAATCTCATAATCTTTATACTTCTTCATGATCAGTAAAGCTAATTTTTTCTTAACAGCCTTACATTTGAATTTTATTTCATCATTAGTTAAGTTACCAAGAAAGGTATTTTTGTTAATACCACAAGCATAAATTACGTGAAGTATTTTATTAATTCCCTCCTCGTTAATCCATTTATCAAACGCATCAATATATCCTTGTTCTGGATCATATACTTTCCCTTGTAATTGTGCCCTTATTTCTTCAATAATGTCCGCACCTTCAATCCTATACTTGAAAAAGTCTTCTCCCGGTGCATCTGGAATGTGTGGTGGAAGAGGTGGTGGAATTGGTTGTTGTTCTTCCTGTTCCATTTGTTGCTGAATCATTTAGATCTCCTCCTCTTTTTCCTTTTCCTATACCTCTTAGCTTTCTTAGGTTCTTTCTTCTCTTCCTCTTTAGTAACAGAACTTCCTAAAGATGGGAACCCAGCAAAAGTAGGGATGCCTTCCATGTCTTTATTCATTAATTTAGATCTTTGAGTTTGAACTTTTATTCTTCTTTCATCGAGGTTTAATCTTTGTGATCGGGTTTTGTTTCTTACACTTTGTATTGCAGCTCTCTGTTCCGCAAGTTGCCTTCTATATTTTAACTTCTCTAACCTAGCAGCATCTCTCTCTGGCTTCTTTTCCTTATACTCCTCGTATTTCTGAAGGAGTTTTTTAATTCCAAGTTCCATCTTTACTTACTTAACACCAATCTTAATGGTGATTTCTTTCCTTTACTCAATGGTTTCTTGTAATTTTTCTTCTTCCCGTATTTAGTTTGTTCAAAGAACAAATCTTCAATAGTTTTATTTTTCATTATTACAATCTCCTCTTTCTTTTGTTAGGAACTAAGCTACTTGCTAATCCAACAGTATGTTTAAGTCCAACTAGACTTCCCATTACTGGCATCATTCTTCCTACGCCAGTTAAAGCAGCAGTATTTCCACCAGCATGATAGACTGCTGCTGAACTTGCACCAAGAGTAACTGCCCCCACACTAAATAGACCAACATCTTTTCCGAAACTTTTTAATTTGTATTTCTTCATCTCTTAAACCTCCTATAAGATTTTATTCTGTTTAAATCATCCCTATCTTTCTTCCAACGAAACTTGGACTGTTTATCTCGTAATGCTTTATTTTTATCCTTAACAACTTCTGATAGATGAACATAATTTATCCCTCTGATAGAAACAGTTTTGACTTTTCTTTCTGGTTTAGTAAAGTCCGCAACTTCTAAGTCATCTTTAGTTTCTTCTTTACCATCAAGACCTTTATGTTTAACTTTGTAAGTTCCAGAATGTTGGGCAGGTTTAGTGAAATAAACGTCCTGTCCACTTCTGGAATCTAGGGTTTTTTCTAATTTCTTAGCTGACTTTCGTGGATGCTTTGAGAATATGTCCCAGTCTTGAGTGGGACGTGCAAAAGAACCAATGTGTGCTTTAATTGCTCTAGCACCATAAACTGTTAAATTATTCTTTTTAACTTGCTTCTTAATTAATTCATCCTTCCCGTAAAAGTTCATTCCTGAAAAGAATGAACTCCAGATGCCTAGTTTCATTTATTTCTTTCTCCTCCTTTTCTTTCTCTTCTTTCTTTTCTTAGTTCCAAGTGGTAATGTTACTTGTGGTCTTACACCAATCCCCGTGAATTTTAATTCACCCAATCCTTTTGTAGCTTTAATCTTTGGTTGTGCTAAACCAATTAATGTTGGAGTATAAGATGTTTTTAATGAAGGCAAAGATGGTACTTTTGTTTTTCCTCTTGGTATTTTAAATCTTGGGAATTTTGGTCGGTCTGGAACAATGAAAGGGGTAGGCGGGGTTTTTACGGAACGAATCTTCTCTCTAAACTTCCTACCCCTTCTCAAATTAGGTGGAGTTTTTGTAATAGTTTTCAATGCTTGTTTCTGTCTTTGAACTTGCTTCTGGACTTGGACTTGAGTTTGTACTTGTTTTTGTCTTCTTGTACTTTCAATACTTAAACCTACATCAATATCAACATCAACTTCTCTTCTTGGTAACAGAATAACACTTGGTTTTTCTTCAGTAAATACTTTTGGTCTTTTAATAGAAACCAATTCAGCACCGCGATCAAACCTTGACTGATCTCTACCTCCAAACGGAATGAATACTCTTTCTGCTTCTTCAGCTTCAATTGTTGAAACTGCTGGATCAAAACTTGTACTTGGTTTCTTTGGTCTTTTGAAATATTCTCCTCCAGTAAGTTTTTTAAATGAATCTTGAACTTTGAATTGTGTTGTGGGAATTGCAACTTGTGCTTTCTTTCCCAATCTTAACCTTTGTAGTAATGGTTTCTTAGCTGGTTTTTTTACAGTAGTGATTGTTTTATACTTTACTGATGGATAATCAGTTAATAATAATTGTGTTGCCCTCTTTGGTCTAATAATAACTTCTCCTTTCTCTGTTAAGTAACCTCTAACTCTTCCTGCAACAGGATCCCACCTCTCAATCTTTGCCATCTCTAATTGCCTAATCTTTGGTCGTCTTAAACCAAAACCTCTTAGAGTATATTGCTTTTTTAGATCATAGACAGAAGGTTTTGCTCTCTTAATACTTAGTTGAGCTGGTTTCCATAATGCTTGTTCGCTTTGAATTGCACTGCTAACCTCCCCAAGTGGATATAATCTTGTTTGAGTTCCAGTTATCTCTCCTTGTCTTCCAAATGTTAATTCTCCACTTCTTTTTAGAGGAACATACTTATACGTTGGAGCAGAAACCGTTGGTTGGAATCTTCTAAGCTCAACACGCTTTGCATAAGCCATAACTCTTGGTTCAATTCTTGGTGCTACTGTTGGTTTCCTTAATGCACCAACACCAACTAATGCTGCTTCTGAAACTGCACGACCAACAACTACGCCTTTTGCTCTTGGCGTTGGTGCTTTAGCAATCTCATAAGTTAATGCACCACCATAACCAGCAGTCGCCAAACCAATAGTTGTTTTCCCCGCAACACTTCCAGCAGTTGAAATAACTTTACCTGCTTTACCACCAAATAATTTAGGTACAACCTTGCCCACTAACTTTGCACCAGCAGCAGCTTCCCCAACAACTCCACCAGTTACAACTAACGCACCAGTTTTAATTGGATCACGGAATGGTTCTCTTGCAACTGAAGGAATCGCACCACGATAAAATTCGTCCACTCTTTGTTGCTGTTTAATAGCTTCAACTCGTTGAGTTTGGTTTAGTTTTGGAGTAGTAGAGGCAAATTGTCCAAAGAACCTTTCAGATTGTTGCCCTGCTTTATACCTTTGTTCAACAAATCTTTGTGCTGCTTGTTCTGGTGTACCAATTCCTTTAAACCTAGTTTCAACAACTGGTTTCTGACTAAATGGTTGGTATAATTTTACATCCCCCCCTTCAAATATAAATTTAGAAACTTTTTCTGCACCAATTGGTGTTGCTTCAAGTTGTTTATATTCCCTTTCTTTTCTTTCAACTGCTGTTTTATATTTTAATTCAGCTTTCTTTGCTTGGGTATATTCTAATTGAACTTTTGCATAATCTTTCTCTGGAACTTGGATCACTCCATCTTTAACTGGATATTTCCTTGTAACATCTTCAAACTCTTTGACTTCTTGTTTATAAATCTTTTCTTCTGTTGCTAAAGTCTTCTCTATTTCTTTCTCCTTTGCTTTTAATGCACCAGTTTTAGTTGTTTCAGCATAGAATTGACTTAGCTTCTTCCCTGTTTGACTTTCTTGATACTTTTTAGAAACTTGTCTTGCTTTTTCCCTAATAAATTCTTCAGTTGCTCCTTTCTTTGGTCTAACAAATGTTACTCTTGACTCACCTTTAGCAACTGATTCAGGAACATATTTTTCTTTAAGTGTTCTTAATGAACTAACGCCAAGTAACCCTTTTGGTTTGTACCTTTCACTTAATTCTTGCTCTCTTAACCTTGCCTGTTCAGAAGCAGCAACTCTTTCTCTTGGTAAAGCACCATAAACAGATTGAGGTCTAGTTTCTCGTCTAGTAACTACTGTTTGTGTTTGTAATTGTTGTTCTTGTTCTCTTCTTGCTGCTGCTTGGACTTGTAGTTTTTGTTCAGAACGCTTTTGTTCTAACGCTTGTTGCTTTTGCTGTTCTCTCTGTGCTTCTTGTTGAGCAACTTCCTTATCTGTTGGTAAATCTTCGGCTTTAAGATCAATCCCCTCCTCCTTAACGTACTTGCGAATAGATTTTGGTAACTTAGAACCAGCAGTTCTCCTCCTTGTAGGAAGAACACGTACATCTTTCTTTCCTGCTTGTTGTATTCTTCCTGTGTACGGATTAACTACTCTTATAGTTGCCACTTGCGTTTGAGAACCAGACTTCCTTTCTTAAGAAATGGTTTTAATACCTCGCCCTTTTTAAGATTCATAGCATTGACTAATGCTTTAGGGATAGTGACATGGTATTGCCTTCCAGCACTAACTTGAATCTTCATATGAATAGTCACATAACTATTCAAATTTATATACTTATATATACTCTAGAATATAAACAAATAAAAGCATATATTGCTCTATACCATTTAAATTGGACTCAAACATTCTAAAAGGAGCTAAAAGTAATCTATTTCATTCGTATTTCTACTATATAGCTCATTTTACTAGGAAAATTTGGTTTGTGAGCCGCATTAAATATAAATTAATACGTATGAGGGAATGTGGGAATGAATTATGGTGATGAATCAAAGGGAATGAAGAAAGCAGGGTATGATGCAAGGCAACAGTATGCCAAATTGCTGATTTATATCATTCAGAATGTAATTACCTATAGCCAATCTAGTGATTATGCTTCTTGGGAGAATGAATTGTGGCATTATTATAGTTTAACTAGTAATTTTATCCCACCAAAAGAAAAAGAAAATATAGATCAAATCAGTGAAGATATTATTCAAGCCAATGAAAAAGCAGCAGGTAAACACTTAGCACCACAAAAGAGAGAGAATTATAGGAATTTCTATAGAGGAGTATTATTACCACCACTTCTAAGGAAACTACAACATAATATTTTTTCTGCTACTAATCATTTACTTGTGCCCACTAAAGAAGATGATTCTTTTGATGAGTTTGATAAAAATGAATTAATTGATGAATAATGGTAATCAAAGCACCTTACACTAGGGAAAGATATGACTATTTCTTAAAACAATTAGTTGATCAATTCAAAGAACACATTGAAAAGAAAAATGATGATGCCCTAATTGTTTTTTGTGGTGAAACTGGATCTGGTAAATCTAACCTCTGTTTACACATATTTGAACAATATTTAGGGGAAAAAGCCAACATGGATTATGTTGGTATGGATAAAGAAAGTATTTCTCTTGGTTTGAAATCAGCAAAAGATCAACCTTTCCCAAGATGTTTTTGGGCAGATGAAGCAAACATAAGTAAAAGAGATTCTCTTACTAAATGGAATAAGGATTTATTGGATTTATATCTAGCAATAAGGGGGTTGCAAATACTTCATTTGTGGTGTAACCCCAGTGTTGATATGCTAGATAAAGCATTTGTAGAAGAAAGAATAAAAGGAGTTGTATTTGTTCTCAAAAGGGGAGTGATGAATGGTACTGTGAGATTTTACTACTATTTTAAGAAAAAGGATCTACTAAAAATACTTTTGAAGTACGGAAATCTAAAGCTAAACTTATTATACAAAGTTAGGAAGAAATATGCTTATTATCGTGGTTGGTTCAGGGAATATGATGGAGTCCTGATGAAAGAATACCTTTCTAAAAAGGATTCAAGAATGGATGAAAAGATTGAGGAGTTTGCACAAAGGTGGGGAAAGGTTAAGCAAACTGATTTGCTTAAACAGAAAGACGTTGCCAAACATTTAGGAGTGGTTGGTACAACGGTGAGTAGGTATGCTAATAAATTAAAAGAGGAAGGTGTCTTAGAGAAAGGGGTGAATTATTTTGTTTACCCAAGTGGCAAAGTGGTATATAAAAATACCTTGCTTGATGATTTTGAAAGGTTATGCCGAAAGGCTAGTAAAAGAAGAAACACACTTGAGAAAAATAGAAATAAAAAAAAGAATTAGTAATGGAAGGCAAGTATTACATAACATACTAAATATATAAATGAAGTGAAACGAGGTTATTAAAAATGGATATTATTGATCGGGGATTGCCAGTATATGGGGCAAAGCATTGGAGTAAAGAAAGGTTGGCTGAGAAATATAAATATAAGTACAAATGCGGCTGGTGTGGTTACGAGTTTATACAATACGTTGGCAAATATGAATGTAGCAGTGAAGCTGGTGGAGATAAAGGTAAGAAGAATGTAAGTAGTCAAGTTCAATGTCAACAATGTAAAATGTTTATACCAACATGGGAGGGCAAGAAGAAATGGAAAACATAGTAAAACCAAGACAAGATATAAGTAGGAGGGAATACCTAACTCTAGGAGCATTAGGAATTATGTTAGTTACATTCTTAATACTAGCGGGTTACACATATGGTTTAGAACAGAAGTACAATGAAGTTGTACATGATGCAAACCAATGTTTCAGAAGGTGTCCTGAATGGGAAGATGAGTTCTGGGAGAATGTTCAAGGAATTGAAATCAGCGGATCAAACTTTTCAATAAACGTAGATTCCTAAGAATAAACCTAATCCAAAGCTAATTAAGCTTATGATAGTTAGTTGTGTTTTTGTAATTGTCATTTTCCAAAACACCAAGACATATAAGTCACCCCGAAAGCAAAACCTAGTGCGAGTGCACAAACAGTATAACCAATTAGATCTCTCGTTGTCATTCTATATTAAACACCAAACCAATAATTCCCAGCATACAGAATAATGCCCAACCCATTACTAATACTGCATGGTTGAATAAGCCACCAATAGCAAAAGCAAAACCTACACAATACATAATTATAGCAAAAGATGTTTTCATCTTCCTATCCTATTATTTTTAACGATCTTAATGTCTGTTTCCTTAAACCAAGGTTCTTCAAATAACCCCTTTATTTTCAAAGCATATTGAGTAGTAAAAAAAGGGAATTTATCTATCTCAATAATCTTTCCTTTCTGACTTCTGTAAAAACCTTTGGTGATTTCAACCTTATCTCCATATTTAAATTTCATCCTATCATCCCCACTCCCAACATTACTATAACAACCGCCAATACTACTGAGATAACTACTCCTGATACTAACAATACCCATCCTCTCATTGATCTAGTATCATCTGGATCAAACTCTTCTTCCCAATACTTCTTCATCGTTTCCTCATTCACTTCTTCTTCTTTATCGGTTGTCATTTATACTCTTCTCCATCCTTATTTAAGTGTGAGAATAATAGTTGTTTAAACCTTCTTATTGCTGATTCAACTGTCTTTGTGTACGATATGTGTTGATCATTTAAGTATAAGTGAAATCCTCCCGTACTTGTAGTTTCATTAATTTCTATTCTAATGTTTGGGTTTGTATTTCTCATTCTTCTTCTTTTTTCATAGGACAATATTCACAATCACACATTAACCTATGAGTCACCTCTTTAC
>Ga0208015_1000404_pt1 | contig 24498 bp, 21 predicted proteins | sample 26BtaG_FD_184101 | JGI IMG/M metagenome (GOLD analysis project Ga0208015, IMG submission 184101) | Marine viral communities from Cariaco Basin, Caribbean Sea - 26B_WHOI_OMZ_CsCl (SPAdes) (version 2) | ecosystem: Environmental > Aquatic > Marine > Oceanic | place: Caribbean Sea: Cariaco Basin...
AATTTTCTTGCTGTAGCGACTCCGGTATGTCCTTGCTCATAGTATGCGATGACTTTGAGTTTAAAGTCTAGATTGTAACGCATAAAAATACCCCAAAAGTTGTGTCCAACTTATGGGGTTCAGTTCATATCAGGGGCTTTTTTATATGGTATGAAAACTCACAATCATTACTGTTGTAACGTTTCAGTCTCATGAACCTTTTCAGCAGGATTATACTGCTCAGAAGAAGGTATCGCTCCGCTGCGATTATTTTCTTTCATAGATTTGGCAACTTCTGGTGGCATATAGTTTTCGTCATGTTTAGCCAATACTTCACCAGCGACGAAAGTATCGCCCTGCATTTTACCCGTAGCCACGACGCCTGAATTTTCAGCAAATAAGTCTGGCAGGATACCTTGGTAAGTCACTGGCACGGTCGATTGAAAATCAGTAATCGCAAACTCAACATTTAATGGATTATCTGCTGCACGCTGCACACTACCGGCAACCACCATACCGCCAGCACGAATACGTTTGTCTTGAGGCGCTTCACCTTGGGCAATCGCAGTTGCATCAAAGTAGTAGTCAGTTTGCTGCCCGATGGCATAGATCACCAACATAACTGCTACTGCCGCACCTGCCAGCGTAAACATAACCCACGTCAGTTTTTTCCGACGAACTGCATTCATACCACTACCCCATTAATGAGTCACTGTTTTATAAACCATAATCAATCTATAAAACAGAAAAATTTGAAGAAACTACGATTAGAAAAACGTTTTGAAAATGTCTTTCTAATCGTACTCTTCTAATCGCTATATGGTAGCATTTTTCGGCCGAATCAATAAGCCTCATCACTGCCTATAAGGTCATATTTTTGTCAGTGTAAGGATACGGTTTATTACGCTAAAACCATGATATTAAGATGATTTTCATTCAGATTGTTTGGTTACAGGCGTTGAGATTTTGGTGGTTCGTTGTGCTTGACGAGCTTGCTGAATAGTCAGCTGTTTGATAAGTGACTGTCGCTGTCTGCGGCTATGAATAATAAATGCCAACATCACGCCGATCGTTATCGCCCAACACGACCACACAAAAACCCCATGCTTACCCATGGCGAAAAACTCAGATACGCTATAAAAGTAAGGCTGCATAGTATTTTCCTAGCCGTTATTTTTGTTGACCACGAATGTATTCTTTAACCCACGCTTTGCCTTGATCACGGTATAGAATCAGCGTGTTAGTACGATAAATCGCTAATGTCGCAACCAGTAAATAGCTGCCGATAATCATCAGTAGCAAAGGCATCCACATATCTGCCGACATCTTCGGTGCGGCGGTCAAGCTAAAGGTTGCGCCTTGATGTAAGGTATTCCACCACTGTACTGAGTACTTGATAATAGGCAGGTTCACTGCGCCCACGATAGATAAAATAGCGGCCGCTTTACCACGATTGGCTGTATGTTCAAACGCAGCAAACAGTGCCATCACGCCCGCGTATAGAAACGCTAATATCAACATTGACGTAAGGCGTGCGTCCCACACCCAGTAAGTACCCCATGTTGGCTTTGCCCAGATAGAGCCTGTAAGCAAACTAATGACACATAGCAAAAACCCCATCGGGGCAAGTGCCTGCGCGACCAAACTGGCCGTTTTAATCTTCCACACCAAATAAATCCCCCCTAGAACTGCAAGGGAAAAATAGATAGAAATGGCAAGACTGGCCGCTGGAACATGGATAAATATAATGCGATAGCTATTGCCCTGAAGATAATCAGGCGGTGCAAAAGCAAGGCCCCATACGCTACCAATGAGCAAACAGAGACTGGCCAATATCGCTAACCACTTGACCCAAGGGCTAAAGATACGAAAAAACTGCTTGGTACCCACAGTGGTCAAGAAACCCTGCCAAATGCGCTGCCACAAGCTAGGGGATGAGACGTTATTCAGGTTGGGCATGGGAAGAAACCTATTACACAGCTTACTGGTGATAAATGATGCGGTCTATCAAAGCAACACTATCAACTCACCTGCTGGCGTTAAACACTGGATAGAATCTACAAAGAGCTGTTTACGTATTCAATTGACTATTATAGCAAAATTGTCAGTTTTCACCACGATGTTAATATATAGGGTTCAAACAACTAGGTTCAGATAACTAGATTTATATTGCTAGGTTTAGATAACTAGATTTATATAACTGGGTTTAGATAATCAAATTTCGAAATCTGGATTTTAAGATTGCAACAAGCAAATCGTTTAATTGAGCCATGACATCTTTAAAGTGGTAGCAATCACCCAAGGCATAACTAGGACAGAAACAATACTTCCTGCTAGTAATAAAGCTAAGATAGGCAAACCATTCAGCCCAGAGGCAAATAAATCAACCGCACCCGTAGCAAAAATCAAGACTGGCAACTGCATCGGTAAAGCAATCAAAGGCACTAATACTGCCCCATTCTTTAACGATAGCGTCAAACTACTGGCCACTGCTGATAACATCAAAAGCATTGGGCTACCTGTCACGATAGAAGCCATCAAGATCCACGCTTCAAACCAACTGAGCTGAAATAACGGCACGGCAAGCAAGCTAAGCACTGCCACAATACCACTACTAAAAATCCAATGAATGACCAGTCTAATCAGCACCCATAGCGATAGTGACGCTTTGGCCACGACCAATTGCGCAAGCGTACCATTATCAAGCGCAGGCTTAAATAATCCATCAACACCCATTACCAGTGACAGCAATGCAGCAATCCACACTGCTGATACGCCCAGACGCTGCAATAGCGCAGGCTCACTACCGACTGCCAACGGAAACAAAGTAATAATCACTAAGAACAGTACTAACGGATACAACCATTGTACCGCTCCTTGCTGCTTGACTTGCCATTCGCGGCGCCATAGCTGCAGGAAGCCAATACTGCGAGGCACTGCGACAATAGCATTTGGGCTTTTATTCATGGCTGCTACTGATCCTACTTGTATTGGACTGTCTGTCATTATTCGTCCTTGCACATATACTGATGGTACTGATAGCAATCAAACTTATACCATGTAATTTGACAAATCGAGCACTTGATTGGCGACACCGACTGCCTGATGGCTGGTCATTAGTATCGACCCGCCAGCCTGTGCAAATTCGCATAACCGCTCTTCCATACGCGCCACCATATCGACATCTAGCGCCGTGAAAGGCTCATCAAGTAACCAGAGCGGTGTTACATCAGGAGTTAGTAGGTACAATCGCGCCAGCGTGATGCGCCGCGTTTGCCCAGCGGACAAATGACTTGAGCTGATCGTTTCAAACCCTTGTAGCCCAACCCATGTGAGCGCATTATCAATATCAGCAGCGCTTGGAGTAATACCATATAAGTTCAGTAGAAATGTCAGGTTTTGCGCTACTGTCAGATTTGGATGAATGCCTAACTGGTGCGAGACATATAAAGGCTGAATGGGCAGGCACGATTGTCCTTGATAAGTAACTTCACCTGACAAAACAGGTAACAATCCAGCCAATTGCATGAGTAACGTGGTCTTTCCCGTCCCATTTGCCCCGATTAGATGGCAAATACTACCTGCAGATAGCTGCAACGTAACGCCTTCGCACAGCGGTATCTCACCGCGCTGAACCGTCAGCTCCTCAAGTGTAAGTAAAGGCGTATCCAAAACCGTCATCAAAACCTCTGGTTATTTATCAAGCAGCAGTCAATATTCATCACAAACAAAGGCAATGTTCGTGGCATAATACCCTATGCTCGCTACAAACACACAGTATAACAAATTGTCGATTACTCTGACTTCAAAAAATACGACCTCAAAATATGACTTCAAAATCTATGCCGACTTCACAAGATAGCCAAAAGCCTAATACTGCTGCAGAAACTAACAATGACAACGCAGACACCAAATTGTCAGAAGAGCCAACAGCCAGCCGTTTGACAGTAGATAGTTTGATCGATGCTCAAGTCAACTTTATGCAGCAGTGGTTGCATAATCAAGCTGAGCCACTAACGATGGAAGTTTGGCAATGGTTTGGTGCGCAGCCTTTAAGCAAATATATCACCTGTGACCATTTACAGCAGCTGATGAAAGACTGGCTGTTAAATCAGCCGATGACTGAGGTGATGCGTACCGATATCCGTGATATTTTGCATACCATTATTTATCACCCAGTCAATGACAACGTGCCTTTGTCTGAGCTGGTCGATGATGCTCAAGTTGAAACGCTGGCCAACTATATCGGTAGCCATGAGCAGCAGCGTAATATATTGATTCATACGCTGGTCGGTAACGAAACCTTTGCAGATTTATTGACCCAAACACTCTATCACGCTATCAATGACTTTATGGAAAGCACCCTCGATAAAGCAGGTGGCGTTGGTAAATTGATGAAGCTTGGACGCAGCTCTTTTGAAAAGGCGACCAACAGAAACCTCGATGAAAAACTACAAACTTACTTGCATCGCAATATCAAAGATTTGACGCGCAAAGCCGAGGCCAATGCCCAAGAACACTTATCAAACGAAGAAGTGGCGCGTCTGATGGTCATGGGCTGGGATCGTATCAAAGACCAACCGATTAGTGAGCTGCAAACCTACTTAAGCGATGAGCCCGGTAATAGTAGCATTGACCATATCGAAGCCAGTATCCAACAAAGCTATAATCGCCTGCGACTGTCACCATATCTGCACAGTTTGGTATCAGCGAGCATCGACACTTGGTATGCCAATCATCAGTCTGACACGATGGCTACCATCGCCGCGAGTTTGCACATTGACGAAGAGGCGATGAAGCAAGGTAGCACCGCTCTACTGCCTATCGTGTACGATGCGATTGCGACGCCTTGGTTGACAGCTCATATTCGTGAAATGCTAGCAGCGTTCTATGCACAGCCTGCTATTAAAGAAGGCTTGGCATTCACTCACGATTAATTTACAACCCTTACTTGTCAGCATACTATTATGAGTCAACGCAATAAACTCAGCTTGTGGCAAAAAATCAAACGGTTACTGACTTCTGCCGCACCGCAGTCAGTCATTGATGGTGCAAACGAGCAAGGGCATGCATCACTTGCTGATAGCGAGATTAATAATACAAAAAATATGTCGGCTGATATTTCTAATATCAGTTCTCAAGCTACTGATATTACTGTCTCTGATATCTCTCATGAGTTAGAGGCGAATCAGGGCAGCGAACAGAATAACCCTCAAGCGCAAACAAATACATCTCAACTCAAAACCGATAACTTAAAAACCGATAGCGCAAATGCAGAGCCTCAAAACCAAAGTAACACGCCTATCGTCGACTGTTTAAAGCAATACTTCAATGACAAACAATGGCACTACACGCATTATCGACCCAAAACCAACGACAGCCAAAAATCGCATCACTTATCCTTGAGAATGCGTCATAAGCAAATAAACTGTGGCTATCTGTTTCGAGTGCAAGAAAAAAACAAACTATTGGCAATCTACGGCATCTTGCCATTTTTGATACCAGAAACTCATCAAAGCGCTGCGATGCTACTTATCACCCAAATCAACTATGACATGCTAGTCGGTAATTTGGAAATGGATGTCAACGATGGTGAAATACGCTACAAAAATGCTATCGATGTCGAAGCAGTTGGTATAGATAATGAGATTATTGAGCATTTATTACAAAGCGTGGTTGCTATGACCACGGTTGCCAACGAGCTATTTGGCAACTTGGTTAATAATCAAGACCCTGCCGAAGACATGCAAACGCTACTCGTAGAGCTACGTCAACAGTCAGACGCGCGCACGTTCTTTCTGCCGACTCAGTTTGTTCAATAGTTCAGTCCGTTCGATAACTCAGTTTGTTCAACAGCTCAGTTCATTCGATAAACTGGTTTTTCAATCAAGCCATAATCTACGATAGCGGATACTTATCCCTTTATTCTTCTATCCAAAAAACCATCAATACTAAGCTAGAAATCTTATGCTAAAAATTGCCTACTCTGACGTCTTTCGCTATTCCGTGCCCGAAAAGCACCGCTTCCCTATGCAAAAGTACATTATGATTCCTGAGCGTCTACTGGCAGAAGGAACGATCAGCCAAGATAACTTCTTTGCCCCTGCTCGCTTAAGCGAAGATGAGATTTTGACCACGCATACCGCAGAGTACTGGTATCAGCTTAAAACTCAAACACTGCCGCGCAAGGCCGCACGTGCCATCGGATTTGAGATGACGCCGCAGTTGGTAGAACGCGGTCGTTATATTGCTCATGCAACGTATGAGTGCGCGCTATATGCTCAGCAATATGGCGTGGCTATGAATGTTGCAGGCGGCACCCATCACTCTTTTGCTGGTCATGGAGAAGGCTTTTGCGTATTTAATGATGTCTGTATCGCTAGTAACTTATTGCTAAATCGCGGACAGGCAAAGAAGATTTTAGTTATCGATTTGGACGTTCATCAAGGCAATGGCAACGCCAGTATCATGGCAGATGAGCCACGCGTTTTTGTCTTTAGCATGCATGGGGCAAAGAACTATCCGTTTCGTAAACAAGTATCAGACTTAGATATTGAATTAGACAATGATACAGGCGATGCTGAGTATTTACAGATATTAGAAGATACGCTGCCACGTTTAATCGCTGAAGTTGCACCAGATATGATTTTTTATCAGTCTGCGGTCGACGTACTCGCGACCGATAAGCTAGGCAAACTTGGCTTGACGCAAGCAGGTTGTAAGGCACGTGATGAATATGTCCTGCAGCAAGCAAAAGCCACCAATACCCCTGTCGCTATCGTGATGGGTGGCGGCTACTCAGAAGATATTGAAGATGTGGTCGAAGCGCACTGTAACACCTTCCGTTTGGCACAGCAGATATTTTTTGAAGAATTGGTTTAATAAAATACCGCTGAAAAGGCTTATATACTTTAGCTATAACAATGCCGTAATACCTTGCCAGCCAACGCGTATTCCAAGCACGATTAAGATTAATAAAATAAGCTGACGAAAACGCGCTTGTGGTAAATAACGACGCAAACGGATTCCAACTAGCAGTGTGACTATAGATAACACACTCAAAAAAGTAATCAGCTGCCACTCACCACTGCTCAGTGCCATGATGGGCTCACGCAACACGATAATTTGAGCAATCTTTCCTAAGAAATAGCACATGTTACCGACTTTGGCGATGGTGTTTTTATCGTCACTGGCAGACAATAGATACATCATCAGGATGGTCGACATTGCATTGGTCGAGCCGCCGATGACGCCTGCACCAAAGCCAACGGCAATCAACATAGGCTTAGTATTTGGTAGACGGATTTGTTTGCCGAGTAAGCTACTCACAACGTAGAAAGCAATGACCGCGGCTAACAATAAAAGAATACAAGCGCTATCAACCCATAGCAAGAGTTTCGCACCTAAAATACTACCTAGTAAGCTGGTAAGCGCAAGCAACCAATAACGTCGGCCGTAGTAGATAAAGTTTTGCCAAATGGTGCGCTCACCGCCTACTAGCCAAGTCATAACATTAACGACTAGCGAGGGGAAAATCACTAGTACAATGGCGTGTGGCAATGGGTACATACTAGCAAGCGCGGTGGTCGTCACTAGCGTTGCGCCAAGTCCGCTAATACCATGCAGCAGTGAGGCAAGCGCAAAAATGACCGTCAGCACTAGCATCTGAGTGCTATCATTACCAGCTATATTCATCATATCGGTCACACCATTTGAGGCTCAGCGTCTATATCCACATGCTATCTACATGCTAGCTATCAGATTTAGCGCCTGTAGCTCTAACTATCTTTACGTTGACCGATTGCTTGACCAATAATGCTAGCCAGTTGCTCAGCAATTTTATCTTTACTGGTCTTTTCAAGTGTTACCGCGTCACGCTCATAGCGCTCAGAGAAAAACACCTGCATCGCATTGTCATCACTAGCAAAACCAATATCTGCACGTGAGACATCATTGCAAGCAATCATATCCAAATCTTTTGCTACCAACTTACCACGGGCATAACGTTCAACATCTTGCGTCTCTGCGGCAAAACCAACGACAAACAACGCAGGATGTGCCAGAGAAATCGTCGCTAGAATATCAGGGTTTTTAACCAGACTGAGCGTCATGGCATCTTGTGTCTTTTTAATTTTTTGCGGTGCGGTTTCTTCCGTACGATAATCTGCCACGGCGGCGGTCGCAATAAAGATATCTGCTTTCACAAATTGGTTGTCATCATAAGACTGTAGCGAGTCATGACTGTCATTATAGTCGCTTACATCGTCATCATCGCAACCACAGTCGCCATGGTGGTGTTCGTGAGAATGGGTATGGTTATGAAAATGATCGTGCATATGCTCATGAGAATGGTTATGCTCTTCTTCAAGGACAAATTGAAGCTCGCTATGCGTACCTTCCACACATTGCTGCGCCGCTATCAGCATATCTTCGGCAGACAGCACATCGATTCGTGTGGCATTAAGCGGCGTGGGCAATGCCACTTTACCACCAGCGATTAAGACAACGTCTGCACCAGCAGCTACGCAGGCGCGCGCCAATGCAAAGCCCATTTTTCCTGAAGAGTGATTAGACAAATAACGTACAGGGTCAATCGCTTCTACTGTTGGACCTGCGGTAATGACCACTCTTTTTCCTGCCAGTAATTGCGGCGTTGTATTCATCGCTATGAACAGTAACACCTCATCTAATAATTGCTCAGGCTCAGGCAATCGTCCTGCTCCGACATCACCGCATGCTTGCTCACCGCTAGCTGGCTGGATAATTTGATAATTCATATCGCGCAATGTTTGCACGTTTAGATTGACTGCTGGATGTGCCCACATCTGCTGATTCATGGCAGGCGCAATAATGACAGGCGCAGTAGTGGCAAGGCACACTGTAGTCAATAGATCATCAGCCATACCCATGGCCAGACGCGCAAGCGTATTGGCTGAAGCAGGTGCAATGACGATTAAGTCGGCCCACTTGGCCAGCTCAATATGCCCCATGCCTGCCTCTGCCTGCTCATCGAGCAACGACACGTGCACCTCGTTACCCGTCAACGCCTGTAGAGTCAGCGGTGTGATAAATGCTTGTGCACCTGTCGTCATGATAACGCGCACATCAAAGCCTGCCTTAACTAACAAGCGGGCAAATATAGCAGATTTATAAGCGGCGATACCGCCAGTAAGAGCAAGCACAATATTGGACATAAGCGTGGCATCAACAAAAAAGTGAAAAGATAAAATTGCGCTTATAGTAACAATTATGAGATAAATTGGGTAAGATTTTCCGTATCTATCTCAGATAACAAGTATCAACCCATTTTCAAGGAGTGACCATGGCGATCAAAGACTGGCATGAGGATGACAGGCCACGCGAAAAACTTTTAAAATTTGGTGCAGCTCATTTGTCTGACGCCGAGATACTGGCCATATTTTTGCGTACGGGTACTCAGTCTCAATCAGCGATTGAATTAGCGCGGCATTTGATTGATCAGTTTGGTAGCTTAGCCGAGCTATTAGCCGCCCCTCAAAAGACGGTTCTTGCCTGTCATGGTATGGGCCCTGCAAAGTACGCCCAAATATTAGCCTCACTTGAGATGGGTACGCGCTATCTGGATAGTCAGCTCAAAACTGGACAAGCACTAGGACGCTCACAAGCGGTCAAAGACTATATCAGTACTCAGTTGCGCGGTGAGCATCGTGAAGTATTCGCAGTACTCTGTCTGGATAATGCCCTCAACCTTTTAAACTTTGAGATATTATTCACGGGTGGTATCTCATCATGCTCGGTCTGCATCAAGCATGTATTGCGACACGCACTAAGCCATGCTGCTAGCCAACTTATCATCGCTCACAATCATCCTCATACCGATGCCAAGCCATCAACGGCAGATAACTTATTGACCTATGAGCTAAAAAAAGCCTGTGACCTACTAGATATCTCGCTTGTCGATCACATCATCGTCGGACGTAACGACACTTTGTCTTATGCCGAGAGTTGCCTTGCCCCTTTTAACTAGCTATTTGGCTAGTTTTCGATAATGGCTAGCTACGTGTTTCGACTAGACATATAACTAACCTGTAAACAATTGTGTTTGATACATATCATCGACAGAGCGTAGCATTTTGGCTCTTGATAGTTATCGACAACTGTTTCATATTAGTAGCTATTCTTGTCATTTATTTGTTAATTACTTACTAGACCATTAATACTAGTATTTAAAAGACGTACAACCAAGCATTTATGGATTAACAAATCATTCGATTTACTTGTAAGACAGTAAATGGCAAGACGAAAAATAATTATAGTTAGCTCTTTCATTTACGTACTTTTCGCATTTTTTATTCAGCGCTTTAAAGGAGATAGTCATGGCAATTGGCTTGTTTATTTTGGCAGTCATCATTCAGTTAGCCGTGGTCTTGGCCATCTTTTTGTTGTCCTTATCACGGGTCACCGGTAGCATCGTCGCCCTGATTACAGTTATCGTCACCGCAATTATCAGCCCATGGTCACTCATTTTGGGTATACCAATGGCATTACTATGCTTGGTCTTACTCGTTGCACCGCTTCGCCAATCGTTAATCACTAAGCCTGTTTATAAGGCGCTGGGCGGTGCGATGCCAAGTATGAGTGATACGGAACGTGAAGCGCTTGATGCGGGTACTAGTTGGTGGGAAAAAGAGCTGTTTATGGGTGCGCCAAACTGGGATACCTTTGCCAATTATCCTTATCCGCAGCTTTCAGAAGAAGAGCAAAGTTTCATTGATAATGAAGTAGAAACCTTATGTGCAATGCTTGATGAATGGCAAATCCAGCATAAAGATAAAGACCTATCACCTGAGGCATGGCAATTTATTAAAAGTAATGGCTTCTTAGGTTTAATCATTCCAAAAGAATTTGGTGGCTTAGAATTTAGCTCCTATGCGCAAAGCCGTGTAATGAGTAAAATCGCTTCGCGCTCGCCGACTGCCGCTGTGACTTGTATGGTTCCCAACTCGCTCGGCCCTGGTGAGCTATTGATGCACTATGGTACAGACGAGCAAAAGCAGCGCTGGTTGCCAGGTCTTGCCAAAGGTGATGAAGTGCCTTGCTTTGGTTTAACTGGGCCTGAAGCGGGCTCTGATGCAGGCGCGATTCCTGATACAGGTGTGGTCTGTTACGGTATGCACGAAGGTGAGCAAGTGCTTGGCCTGCGCATGAACTTCTCTAAGCGCTGGATTACCCTAGCACCTGTCGCCACTGTCGTTGGTTTAGCATTTAAAATGCACGATCCAGAAGGTCTGCTTGGTAATCCTGAAAAGACCGATTACGGTATTACTTGTGCCCTCGTTCCAGCTAACCACGAAGGTGTCGTAACAGGGCCACGTCATAATCCAATTGGTTCACCATTTATGAATGGTACGGTTGATGGCAAGGACGTCTTTATTCCATTAGATTACATCATCGGTGGTGTCGAAAACGCTGGTCGCGGCTGGCGTATGCTGATGGAATGCTTGGGCGTTGGACGTGGTATTTCTCTACCAGCTCTATCGACATCAGCCAGTGAAATGACCTATCTATCTGTCGGCGCATTCGCCAAAGTTCGCGAACAGTTCAAGATATCCGTAGGTAAGTTTGAAGGTGTACAGGACGCTACTAGCCGTATGGCGAGTAACACTTATATGTTAGAAGCGTTCCGTCATTTGGTCACTTGCGGATTAAACCAAGGTGGCACGCCATCTGTTATGACGGCCATGGCAAAATACTATGCGACTGAAACCATGCGTAGCGTCGTCAACGACGGTATGGATGTGGTCGGTGGTCGTGCTGTGCAAATGGGTCCACGCAATTTCTTAGCGACACCTTATCAAGCGATTCCTGTTTCTATCACTGTCGAAGGCGCCAACATTTTGACCCGCTCGCTCATGATCTTTGGTCAAGGTGCGATGCGTTGTCATCCTTATTTATTCGACGAGCTTCAGTTACTACAAAGCGAAGATAAAGCTGCTGCTATTGAAAAATTTGATACCCTTTTCTTCAAACATTTAGGCTACACGTTTAACCGTGGCGCCAAAGCCTTTGTTGCAGGTTACATCGGTGGTAGCGATAAGGCGCCGAGTTTCGCTGATAGCTTTACTCGTCCTTACTACAAACATATCAACCGTTTAAGTGCGAGCTTTGCCTTGACTGCTGATATGGCATTAGGACTACTAGCAGGAGATTTAAAGCGTAAAGAGATGCTCTCTGGTCGCTTAGCAGATATTCATAGTCATCTATTTATTGCGACTGCTATTTTGCAATTCTATGAGCATGGTAGTAAATCAGAGTCTGAGCGCTTACATGCTGAAGTTGCGCTACAAAACAGCTTGTATACGATTCAAGAAGCCTTCGTGTCATTCTTCGCTAACTTCCCGAATCGTATGGCAGCCAATGTGGTCAGCTTTGTGACCTTCCCAAGTGGACGTATCTTTACCCCAGCAAGCGATGAGCTAAAACGCCAGTTGGGTGATACTTTCATGGATGATTTTGCAGCCAACCCATTCCGCGATTATCTGAAAACCATGGTTTATTACAATACCGATGCAGACGATGTAACTGGTCGCATGGAGTATGCTTATCAGACCTTAGTCGAAATCGAACCATTGTGGCAGAAGTTCAAAAAGGCAGAGCATCAAGACAGCTTTGAAGGTCTAACCTTTGAAGATCATGTGGTGCATGCCAGTCAAAATGGTGGCATTACCGAAGAAGAAGCAGAAGTGCTGATTCAATATAACGCCATGCGTTTTGATTCATTATTGACTGATACGTTTGATAAGCATCTATCGGAAGCGCTAGAACGTGACAATCCGCATGCGCTAGAAAATGCAGTTCATCAACTGACTGATTACGCACAGCTAAAAAGACAAGCGCAGAGTAAAAACGGTATCGCTGTGGATACCGATGCAGCTGCCGTTGATGAGCTAGCCACTAACGAACCAACTATTAATGATCTAGACAGTCCTGCAAATACAGACGACCATACTGGTGATGCCAATCCTAATCATGGTTATGAAAGTGATGGCGATGTAGAGTTAGTCAGTGAGCAAGATACTGTCAAAGAAGTAAGTTCGCAGACAGATTTTGAAGAATCAGAGCCTGAAGTAGAGGCACTCGATCATCGCCATCGTGATGCTGAATCACATCTTAACGAGCGTATGGGCAATAATCATAATCGTCATATTACACCACCTGACGAGATCAATACTGAAGTAAGTGATAATGATATCAAACCTTTAGAGCGCCAATCACCCTCATCACGCGAAGAAGACGATAAGGCTTAATAGTCTATTTTGTTTTTAATATTGCTATTAGAAACTGAGTATTATTAGATTTTATAGTAAAACTTTTACTTTTTATTAGCCGGATTATCTATAAACGATAGTCTGGCTTTTTTAGGTCTATTAGAAATTTCAAGCTTAATTAATCATATTCTTTTCTTTACATTTCGATAATTTGAAATCAATGGTTCAATAGTTTGACATATTTGCTTACCCTAAAAACTCTTTCATAAATATTTTGTTTCATATAGGAAACAAACCGTTTAGAATAAATATTGACTATATTATGGGCACATAGTTGTAACGAGGAATGTACATTTAGAATAAAATCAGAAAAAAATCTTGCAGTGCCCTTAGCTATTCTTTTATATTGTCCACGAAAATGTGACATCGAGCGACAATCACGGGAACTTAATAGTCATAACAAGCTTTGTAGTAAGGCTGATAAGTACAATCATGTTGGCTACTGAACACTTACTATAAAGCTGTTATGCACACAAAGGATATGAATTATGTGGAAGAATTTGGGACTGACGGGCAAGATCATTGTTGCCATGGTGCTCGGTATTGGACTGGGCCTATTTCTAAACTACTCAGGATTGAACGGCGAAGGTGGCTTTGTTAATACTTATATCACCAATGGCTTCCTTGCCATTGTTGGTAAACTATTTGTCAACTCGCTAAAAATGTTGGTCGTACCTTTGGTGCTTATCTCACTGATTTGCGGTGTATGCGGTATTGGTGATATTCGCCTACTTGGACGTATTGGTACCAAAACGTTCATTATTTATATGATAACCACTGCACTCGCTATTGCGACTGCGATTGGTCTTGGCTCACTATTCGGTATCGGTAAAGGCATGAATATCGGAACGGAAGCCGAGTTTGAAGCTGCGTCAGCGCCGCCTCTACTTGATGTATTCTCTAACATTATCCCATCGAACCCCATCAGCGCGATGGCGAATGGCGATATGTTATCGATCATCTTCTTTGCTATTTTGATCGGTGTCAGTATCTTGATGGTAGGTAAACCTGCCAAAGGCTTAGTGCAGAGCCTAGAGCTGATCAACGAAGTTATCTTAAAGATGGTCACGATCATCATGAACCTTGCACCATATGGTGTATTTGCGCTATTGACCAAAGCAATGGCAGAGCTAGGTTTAGACTTGATTTGGTCACTACTGGGTTATGTTGCGGTATTGGTCGGTTCATTAGCCTTCCACTTCTTTGTCACCATGATGATTGTACTTAAGGTCTCTTCAGGCCTGTCTATCAAGACTTTCTTGGCAAAAATGCGTGAAGTACAGATCTTCGCTTTTAGTACCTCAAGCTCGAACGCGACGATTCCTATTACCTTGCGTACGGTTACTAAGCGTATGGGTGTAAACAACTCAGTTGCATCGTTCACTGTTCCTTTTGGCGCTACTATCAATATGGATGGTACGGCTATCATGCAGGGTACTGCGACCATCTTTATTGCCAACATTTACGGTATTGATTTGGGCGTGACCGAATACTTAACCGTCATCTTGATGTCAGTATTGGCGTCTGTTGGTACGGCTGGTGTACCTGGTGTTGGTCTAATCATGCTGTCTATGGTATTTGCTCAAGTGGGTCTACCAATCGAAGGCATCGGTCTAATCTTGGGTGTGGATCGTATCCTTGATATGCTACGTACTGCTGTAAACGTCGGTGGTGATGCTGCTGTTACTACTATCGTGGCAAAATCAGAAGGCAAAATGGATCTGGCTATTTACAATGATCCTAACGCTGGTGCAAAAGACGTATTTGATGGTCATATCGATGAAGACAATGAGCGTGAGTTCTCTGAAGTCTTTAGCGATGGCATCATGGGTAGTGAATACGATGATGTTGATCGTCGCCGCTAACCCGCTCCTGCTAGATAGAAGTAAATAAAATAAAAAACCTCAGTCGAATTGGCTGAGGTTTTTTTATGCTCAATAACCAGTAAATGATAATGGTTAATACGGTTCTATCAACAACTAATTAGCCAAACACATATTTGGTCAACATCGCCAGACAGACCAGTACAATCACTGGACGAATCAATTTGCTACCGCCTTTAACCACCATATGCGAGCCAAAATAGGCACCGATGGTTTGTCCAACCATCATCGCTAGCCCCACTTTCCACAGTACGTTACCACCCAAAATAAAGAAGATTAACGAACCGATATTGGTCGATAAATTCAATACTTTTGCCGCACCTGTTGCTTCGATAATTTGACGACCACGTAATGCCACATTGCCAAGCGCAAAAAACATACCAGTACCTGGACCAATATAACCATCATAAAAACCAATCAACGGTGCCACGACTTTTTGCCACTTACTCTCTGAGATACGCGGTGCAGCCTCTACTTCACCTAATCTAGGGGCAAATAATGTATAGATACCGATAGCCGCGATTAAAAACGGAATCACCTTTTCAAGCAAGTCAGGTGGCGACATCTGTACAGCGATGGTACCGATAACGGAACCAATAAAAGCGGCAATGATAGCTACTTTGATTCGTTGCGGTTTGACGACTCCTTTTCTAATCATAGTAATAGACGCCGCTAGTGCGCCTGATGCCGCTTGCAGTTTATTGGTACCGAGCGTCAATACTGGCGGGATATTGGCCAGTAGCATAGCGGGGATAGTCAACAACCCGCCGCCGCCAGCGATAGCATCAATAAATCCTGCCAATGCGGCCACCGCAGTAAGCATTAAAATAATCTCTAACGAGAAAGTTAAGTCCATGACACTGACCTGCAAAATATGATAAGAAGAGAAAAAGGAGTTATGAGATAAGGCTAAAATATCATTATCGATAAGCTGACAGCTTACCAGTGCTAGCAAAAGAAATAATGACACGTCGCACAGCGCTGCTCATTATAAAGATAAAACCATAAAAAAAGCCAAAAACGTAACAAAGTCTGCTAAATTTGTCTAATAACGTTCTAAATATGCTCAGCAAAATAGCGACTTATTAAAAAGATGTAACGACTTACAACTATTGTGCTCGTCAAATCCTCTTTATAATATTGCTATTGTAAATATAAAAAAGTAGACCGTTGGCACTGGCTCAACGTATTTTGTTGTCTATCTTGATAAGAGTATGAGAAACTGTTTCTGTCTATTTGCTACCTCAAAATTATAGGTAGCGCAGACATTGATGGATATTTGAGGTTATTTAGTAAATTGTATTTAGCGAATGAGGATGATATGGCAATACGAAGGATTAAGGCATTTTTTGAATTTGAGGCAGCAGGCGGTATCGTCTTAGCATTGGCTGCCATTGCTGCAATGATCATTGCCAACTCCCCTCTTAATGTTTGGTATGAAGGTTTTATTCATGCACCAGTCGCCATTCAGATTGGTGAGTTTGCGATTGCCAAAGACGCTCATCACTGGATCAACGATGGTCTGATGGCGGTTTTCTTTTTCTTGGTTGGATTAGAGCTGAAGCGTGAAGTACTCATTGGTGAGCTATCCAATGTCAAACAGATAATACTACCAGCAGGGGCTGCACTTGGCGGTATGATTATGCCGGCGATTGTCTATCTGCTCTTTAACTACAACGAGCCTGAGTTTTGGAAAGGTTGGGCCATTCCTGCGGCTACAGATATTGCCTTTGCACTCGGTATTTTGAGTCTCTTAGGTAATCGTGTACCTAACTCTTTAAAGGTCTTTTTGGTCTCTATTGCGATTTTTGATGACATTGGTGCGATTTTGATTATCGCTTTATTTTATACCAGTGAGTTATCGTTAGAATCATTGGCAGTAGCTGGTCTATGTTTGCCGTTCTTATATGTTCTTAATCGTCGTAACGTTACTAACATCACGCCATATCTACTCATCGGTCTGATCATGTGGATTGCCGTACTCAAGTCTGGTATCCATGCAACATTGGCCGGTGTGGTATTAGCACTGTTTATCCCGATGTTCGACCGTACTGATCCTGAACATTCTCCGCTTGAAGAGCTAGAGCACGATCTACACAATACCGTCGCTTTTGGTATTTTGCCAATCTTTGCTTTTGCCAACTCGGGTATCTCGCTCGAAGGCGCAGGTTTTGCTGAGTTATTCCACTCAGTGCCGCTAGGTATCGCCGCTGGTTTGTTTATTGGTAAGCAGTTAGGCGTCATGATTATGTGCTGGTTAATCTTTAAACTTGGTATCTCAACCATGCCAAAAGGTATGGACTATAAGCAAATCTACGGTGCAGCTCTATTGTGCGGTGTTGGTTTTACCATGAGTTTATTTATCGGTGGTTTGGCGTTCGCTGGCGACACCACTATGTTTGATGAGCGCTTGGGTATTATTATGGGTTCAATCGTCTCTGGTATCGCAGGTTACATCATGCTAAAAATGAGCTTAAAAGACAATGCTAGCGGTACATCGGTCGATTTGACTCGCCCGCATTAATGAAATGTAGAGTAGCTTATAGTGGTACTGCTTAATAGCAATGCCATTTATAAGCTGCTCTATTTTATTTATATATGCGTTATTGAGATGTTTATAAGTGACTTAGCAATCAATGACAAGACTACATAACGTGATTAATTGCTAGCATCATTTATTTGTGTTCACAGCTATCGGAGCTAACCATGTACCGACCTATACACCGCGTTGTACATCAACTGGCATTAGGGTTGTCTGTGTTCGGTAGTATCTATCTGCTAGCAAGCTGTGCAACACTCTCCAAGCAAGAATGTCTCATCGGTGATTGGCAAGCTATCGGCTATAACGATGGCGTGGCAGGTTATCATTCAGACCGATTAGCATCTCATACAAAAGCCTGTGCCAAAGCCAGTGTCGCCCCCGACTACCAAGCATGGGAGCGCGGTCGTAAACTTGGTCTACAACAATACTGCACTATCAATAATGCCTATAACATCGGTAGACGTGGTCGTCAATTAAACAATGTTTGTCCAATTGCTATGGCCAACACATTGCAAGCGGCTAATCAAAAAGGGCTAGATTATTACGCCTTAGACAGTCAATTAGACAAAGACAATCACCTCTTAGATACTTACCAATCAGAATTCGATAAGCTAGAAAATGGTGAAATGCTAGACTTTTCTAATGAAAAAGAAGCCCGTGCACGGCTGCTATCTCTATCTGATGAGATTCGTGATACCAAACGCCGTATCCGAACAACACAGCAGCAATTAGATTCATTGAACCAATCCAGTAATTTTTACGAATAACTGCGATGCGAAGCTAACGCAATGCAAGTTTGACTTTCTAAGGCACGCCCTAACTCTGAAAATGGTACTTGATAACTATGGATAAGAAAATCATCAATACAGCAAGTACTCCAACTGACAAACCTGACTTTCCATCATCGAACGCTTATCAGCGTCATGGACGTACCACTGCTATCAATGACCATAGCGATTTGCAGGTTTTAAAACGCATTAAACGTTATCTATTACCAAAAGACTTTACGATCTCGCCTGCTCTACTTGATGAGATCGTGGCAGGTTACGATATTGGCGATCCACTCGCAGACGCGTTAGCTGCTCAAAGCATAAAATTTGCAAAGCCTTTACAGCATACTATTCTTGGCGATAATTCAAATCATAATCCTGCGAACAATGGCCTTGTAAACAAGGACCTTGCAACCAATTCATCATTTAGCGCACTCACTGAGCAATTTAGCAGCCATCCTGACTGGTTCGACCCAAAGCTTGCCCAGATAGGTGCGGTTGCCTACCGGCGCTATCCATTGATGCTTATTTGGCTACTGCGTAATGTTGCTCTGATGGCTGGCTATAGCATCCCTGCCCTCTCGTTACCGCTCATTCAGACGGGCGCACTGATGCATGATGCGCTACCGCGACTGATGCGTACTTATGCCTATATCTTGGCTGTGTCTGAACACCCCTCATCTAATATGAGCGCAGACAATCAAAACAAACCTATCAAGCAAGTATTGGCCATTGGCTCTGAGGGCTGGCGACAATCGATCCAAGTACGTCAGATACATACTTTGGTACGGCAAAACTTACTCAAAGGTAAAGGCAATGCTGCTACAGGCGTGATACCAAACGCCGAGCAACATCATAACCCTGACGGTAGTTGGAATACCGACTATTGGGGCATCCCTATCAATCAAACCGATATGATTGCCACCCATTTACAATTCTCCTTACTGATTATGCGCGGTCTAAGATTGCTAGGCGCACGTATTAGTACAGAAGAAGCCGAAGGTATCCTGCATCTATGGAACCTTGCCAGTTATTGGATGGGGGTTGATCTAGATCGTTTACCAAAAGATGAGGCCGCGTGTTGGGAATGGCTCTATACCTATCTATCGATACAGCAGCTAGACTTTAAGATGGGACAACCACTGGCAAAAGCATTGCATGATTTGCCGCGTCAGCTAATGGGTGAAGACAATCGCCGTGGACGTTTTGTCGAAATGGTCAACGCCAGTGTCACTCGGACTTTGGTCGGTGATGATATAGGCGATGGTCTGGACTTACCAAAGTCAAAGATACGCTTTGGCGTGTTGTCTTCAGTACCGATTCTTTTTGCGCTCGATACTGCACGGCAGCATAATTCGTCCGTTGCTCATAAGCTAGAAGCATTCCGTGCCAAGCGCCAAGACAATATGAACTGGTGGCTTAAGAAAAATGATGATTATTATAAATAGATGACCATAGTCATTCCACTATAAAAGCATTACTGCGTTAACCTCGTTTGAAGTATCACATATACATCTACACTCGGTTGCCTTGTACTACTTTTGAATTGCATCGACTATATTATAAGTAGATGACATTTATCAGCGTTTTTTTTCTACGCGGTAATACCATTCGAGCTGTCGATCAAACCCTGTTTCTAATAGGTTAGCAATTACCCGTCCTGTTAGTCCCCATACTGTCTCACCATCGACCTGCCAGCTCGGCGTCAGTATGGTAGCCATTTGCTCCTGCATCTTATACTCAATTTCATACTCTACCGTTGGTTGAGTGACTAACGATTCTAAATCTGCCCAAAAGATACGTGATATTTCTCCTGCCTCTGGAACTAATACCAGATCTGGGGCGATGAGTGCCACGATTGGACGTACGCTCATACCACTTTTTGAAGTTTGGATCGGTAGCTGACCAAGCAATTGGACTTTATTGGGTGGTAGCGCTGTTTCTTCACAGGCTTCACGCAATGCAGTAACGACATTATTACCATCGCCTCGATCATGTTTACCACCCACACAAGACACTTCACCCGCATGACTGTTCATATGGGCGGCGCGGCGTGTTAGTAGTAGTTTAGGCCTGCGCTCATGAGTAATAGCGACCAGTATTGAGGCATCAGCAATCGGTGTCTGATATAGGCTGTCTAATACACGGCTACTATGAGAGGCATTATGTGCCTCGTACATCGCCGGACTTGTCAGCGCATTTAAGGTCTCATATTGCACTCGTTCAGCTAATTGACGAAGCGTCGGATGACGAATAAAACTTGGGACAGCGACGCTAAACTTGTTAAAGAAATCAATATTTTCGGGTACGGTCATTATCAAATCCTATGAGTGGTCATCTTCATATTATTCATGAAAATGCCTGTGCCAGCATACCAGTATAACCTGTTGCTAGTATGGCAGCCTTTCTTATTAGTCCGACTATCGCTTTAGTAGATGCATCTCATATTGATGTCGTTTCAGGCAAAGTGCGACTTATTAACGTATCGGCTGATTGCTATACATATATCGGGTAATTATGATAAATATAAAATTTCTTGCCGCTTATGTATATGCTTTGTTATCTAGACTAAGTCTCTATCAAGGTGAATATTTCAACTAAATGACTGTTTTTTTCCGTGCCTTCACAACTTTTTAAATCACTAAATTCCTTATCTCGTCTTTCTTAGACGGTGATAACTTTATTGAATAAGACTTTCCCAATATCCTTTTTTCTTGATATTCGTTCATGGTAATAAGTCTCATAACCGCATTTTAAATTACCAAACATTAACCTAGTAATATTTCAAAAAATGTATCTGAGCATTATGATAGTTGTTAGCAGGGCTATGAGGCGGACATTCTAAAATAGCATTATAAAAATATCGATGCCAGCGTCATAGGTTTGCTGTAACAAAAATAGATGACACCTCAAACGAACGAAGGATACAGATTATGACAGACCAAATCGACAACATGATGCCACCTGCTGAATACATCAATGATAATTATAAAGGCTCAGGAAAACTGGCTGATAAGCGCGTTTTAATCACTGGCGGAGACAGTGGTATCGGTCGCGCAGTGGCTTTTCATATGGCACGCGAAGGTGCCAAAGTTGCCATCCTTTATCACTCTGATGAAGAAAGCGCGAATGAGACGCGTGAAGGTATTGAAGCAGAAGGCACAGATGCGTTGGTATTGCAGGGTGATACCGCAGATAGTAGTAGTTGCAAAGAGGCAGTAGAAGCCGTCGTGACAAAATGGGGCGGCATTGATGTGTTAGTCAACAATGCTGGTATGCAAAAGCCGTATCATGACCTGTCTGAAGTCAGTGATGAAGACTGGCAACAGCATTTTGATGTCAATATGGCAGGAATGTTTTATGCAACCCGCGCCGCCCTTGAGTATATGAAAGAAGGCGATAGCATCATCAATACCACCTCAGTGAATGCGTATGTCGGCAATGATGTATTGGTGCCGTACACCGCAACCAAAGGCGCTATCGTTGGCTACACCCGTGCGCTATCGCAACAACTACTTAGTCGCGGTATTCGTGTTAATCAGGTGGCGCCAGGTCCTGTAGTGAGTGAGATTCAACTGGTTTTTAAAGACTTTGATAAAGATATTTTAGAGTCCATGTCTTCACCAATGGGTCGTATGGGTCAGCCACGTGAGATGGGTGCTGCCTATGTATTCCTGGCTTGCCAAGACAGTAGCTTTGTGACTGGTCAGACCTTGCACATAAACGGAGGAATGATTACCAATGGCTGATATCATGGATTCTCCTGACTCCTCTGATTTGCTATCTGTCTGTTGGGCAGATAGCAGTACTCATCGCCATTGGTTGCTTGCTGAAGGACAACGTTTGCTCGAACATTATGCCAAAGCACGCGTGCCCTCAGGGTTTGCTACTCTCGGTCACGATGGCAACATGGTAGATGACACTGCAAAGAGCATCATCACTGCGAGGATGGTTCACTGCTATGCGCTAGCGGCACTAATGGGTATACCGGGTGCAGCAACACTTGCTGACCATGGCCTAGATGCGTTGCTTGATGGCCCATTACGCGACTCAGTACATGGCGGTTGGTTCAGTGATGCTTCTTCAACTCATGAAAACCCATCACGCAAAAACGCCTATCTACATGCGTTTGTCGCGCTTGCTGGCGCTTCTGCTAGCATTGCTGGTCGCCCGCGCGGTTCAGAGCTCATGCAAGCGGCAATAACCATTATCGATCAGTATTTCTGGCTAGAAAATGAACAATCGATGCTGCCTTCTTTTGCGGCTGACTGGTCTGATCCAGAATATTATCGCGGCGCCAATTGTAACATGCATACGACCGAAGCCTGCTTAGCACTGGCAGATGCCACGGGTGAGCTGCGTTGGCTAGACCGCGCACTACACTTAGCCAAGCGTTTCGGTCATGATATTCCTAGTACTTACGATGGTCGCCTACCTGAACATTTCGATAGTGGGTGGAATCTGTTGCCCGACTACGATGCGAATGAACCTTCTGATGACCTACGACCTTGGGGACTCACACCTGGTCATTTTGCAGAATGGGCAGGACTGCTGCTCAAGATTGAGTCTGCCTGTATTGCGCATGGTTATGACGTACCTGATTGGTTGTTACCCGATGCCGTTGCATTATTCGATAGCGCTATCTCTCGTGGCTGGGCACCTGACGGTCAGTCCGGCATGGTTTATACCATTGGCTGGGATGATGAGATTTCAATATCAAACCGTCCTTACTGGGTACAGGCTGAAATGGCAAATACCGCGCTAATGCTATCGCGCCGTACGGATGATCCGCGCTTTGAACTTTACTATCGCTTAGCTTGGGATTATATCGCCAGTACTTTGATTGATCTTGAGCACGGCGGCTGGCGTCATGAGGTAGATGCAGATGGCAATTTAAGTACGGTCGTGTATCCGACGCGCGAAGATCTTTATCATGACTTTCAAGCCACTGTAACACCATTGATTCCTATTTCTGCGTCGGTAGCTGGTGGTCTACGCACACAGTTGCTCGAAACAAAAACCTAACTGCTATGACCTAATTTTTATGACCTAATTCCTAAGTAGGATATACTCGATAAGATAAGAACGCTCTGATGGCGATTGAAATGCGCTGTTAGAGCGTTTTCATTGTAATCATAAAAATTAAATAAAATAGCTTTTCTCATTAAAAGTAAAAGGATATGCTTAAAAGCATTTTCCACTATCGTTGCTGTATACAAAAGCAAACATCAGCATGGCGAAAAAACTTTTAAGATAAGTGGACACACAATATTTATTAATAAAGGTAGTTGATATGCGCTATTGCCTCCAATGCGGTCATGAAGCAGAACGAAAAATCCCACCTACGGACAATATGCCGCGTTTGGTATGCCCCAATTGCCACTATATCCACTACGAAAACCCAAAAGTTATCTGTGGATCGCTAGTCGTACACGAAGACAGAGTGCTACTCTGCCGCCGTGCCATTGAGCCACAATATGGGCTATGGACGATACCTGCAGGTTTTATGGAAAATGGCGAGACCATGGCTGAAGGCGCAGCACGCGAGAGCTACGAAGAAGCTGATGCCATCGTACTGAATCCGCATCTATACTGCATTTATGACTTACCAGATATTGGACAGATCTACTCTATCTATCTGGCCGATCTAAAAGATGGCGCGTATGGTATTGGCTCAGAAAGCCTAGACTGTGCACTGTTTAGCGAAGAAGATATCCCATGGGATACACTGGCGTTTGAAGCCATTCGCCGTACTCTAAAAAGTTACTTTGCTGATCGTAAGCAGTATAACGAGTTGTCAGAATTTCCGATTCATCAAGACAAAATTGGCAAAGATTTGAGTATCAAGCGATATTAATCAATTACCTAACCACAAAAAGCCAAGCATGATTGAACTGAACCCCAAATCTTGGACGTTTTACGTTTATTTCAAGGACTGATTTCTGTACTGTACAGGACTCAGTCCTTTTAGTTTAAGCTGAATACGTTCATGATTGTAGTAATGAATATATTCATGA
>Ga0208015_1000405_pt1 | contig 24458 bp, 41 predicted proteins | sample 26BtaG_FD_184101 | JGI IMG/M metagenome (GOLD analysis project Ga0208015, IMG submission 184101) | Marine viral communities from Cariaco Basin, Caribbean Sea - 26B_WHOI_OMZ_CsCl (SPAdes) (version 2) | ecosystem: Environmental > Aquatic > Marine > Oceanic | place: Caribbean Sea: Cariaco Basin...
TTCCATAAGGCATATTGTACTGAAACAGCATATTAGCTAAGTCGGCTATGCCCTTATAATCTTGCTGTTTTCTCATAAAATCCTGATACCCTACGCCTTCTAATAATCTTGGTAGAGAGCCTATATCCATAATCGTAGAAAGTTTTTTCTGTATCTCGCCTTCGGTAGCCCCTCTGAATTGCATAGCAGTCTGGATCGCATTAAGCTGTCTTATCCTTTCTCCTTCCTGTAATTGAGCTAAAACATCAGATACTTTTTCAAAACTTTCTTGTCCTATATCCCCTACTCTCCCGGCCCGATAGCTTGTGCCACCAAGTCCGTATTTACCAAGATATTTATTCAAATCACTAATGCTTTGCTTTCTTTCTTTTTCGATATTTTTTCTCAGAGATTCGTAGTATTTAGAAGTAAAAGGATCATACTCGCCGCCCAATGTTTTACTTAGAACATCCTGAGCTTGCCCCATTACTCCGGTAGGCTCTATGCCGCCGCTTATGTATTTTTGGAGATAATCAAGACCTTGCGTTTCAAAGCCAGAAGGAGTCATTAATTTAGATAACCCACCGTATTCTTTTCCGGGTTCGAATGAAGGAATATATTGTTTTACAATATCCGAAAGTTTAGTGCCTAATTCCATCTGCCAATCTTCCTTCATTGGCTCAAGGGTCACTGTTTCTTCGCCTTTCTCAAAGAGCCTGCCATATCCTATATTTAAAGGATCCATCAAACCCGAAAAACCCTCTTCGCCAGTTCCTCTACTATAAATATCTTGCCACCATCCCATAATTATCCTCCTTTAATCACCAGTTATTATCATAACAGCGAACTCTTTCGCCGAACCTATTCTATTTTTTAATCTTATTCCTGTAGTATTGTCTATAAGACAATATTTCGCATCGGTATCAGTAGTAACCCAATTACCGGAATCATCAAGCAGAGTAACAGCACTATCATATTTACAGTTAGCAATGACGTAACTTGCTCCATCATCGGCGGAAATTATGTATATCCCCCTTCTTAGATTATCCCAAGTTCCGTCATCGGCTAACCCGAATTTATTGTAATATACGGGAAACCCGGCATCAGGAATTGTTTTTAAAACTCTTAACAAATCCTGCAAAAATTTATGGATAGTCAAGGTGGCAGGATCACTCTCTTTTTCTAATGATAAAGGCGGTAAAATTAAACCATCAAACCTAGAACCCATTATCTCTCTATTGCCTCCCTTTGAACCGGTTTCTTATAATATAAATTTCTCATAGTAAAAGTTTCGCTAGCCACAGCATTAGATACTTTTATTCTTAATTTTTCTGCAAAAATATCGCACTTAACAGAATAGGTTGTCATACTGCTAGTTAAAGTCAAAGTTTCAAGCTCGGTGTAAGTTGCTCCTTCGTCAGTTGAGTAAGATATTGTTACCGTATCTCCTAACCCTTCAAAAAATAACTCAGTAAAATGAGAATAATATCCAGGAAAAGGTACTATGTCAGCCGAACACCAATAAGCTGAGATAGCTGTTCCGTCTTCGTTGGTTAAATCATAATCAAATTTAAAAACTTTTCCATCTTTATCTCCCAAAGATAAAATCGGATAAAAAGTATCGCTTATAATCTGGTCGAATATTCCGGTATAAGAATCTATCGTATCGGTTAAATCATCGATTAAAGTTTTAGTAAGTTGCGTCCAGGTCCCGGCCGCAGTTAGATTAGTTACTAAGTCTTTATAAACTTGGCCAGTATAATAATTGTACCTATAAAGCCTTGTAGGATAATCTTGTCCTCGTATCGGGATAAAAAGCCAATATTCGTGAAGCTCGGCCACTATAACCGCAAAAGACTTTTGAATAAGATTAGGGTTTGCATAGTCTTTTAAATCCTCAAATATTCCCGGCACTACTAATTTTCCTCTTAATCCATTAAATTGAACTATACCGTGTTTACTTAGGCCTATCACTAAACCTCCGGGAATAGTTTTAACGGTATTCCCTACAAGAAATCCTAGCCTTCGTTCTACTGAGTCAAACTGCCATATCCGATCATCACCAGTTAAATACCCAACCCAGATACTATCTGTTTTAGGTACAATAGCATTATTGCCAAGTCTGAATAATCCGGTTATCTCATAGCCATCATCTAAGTCAAAGCTTCCGGCGTGGCTCGCAACCCCTTCTGTCCAACTTTCCGGATCATCATAATCGGGCCATTGCACTCTTTCCGGATAAATATTAGCTCCATCCTTAATATAACCTAATAAAAGATACCTATTGAATCCAAGTAAATATTTAGGGATCGGAGGACTTCCGCCTAAAGCAGCAATATTATTTCCTGATCCTTGCCACTTTTGAATAGCGTCAACATAGTTAGTAAAAACCAGAAAATTCTTTCCGCTTATTTTGGCAGTAGAATAAGAGCAAGGATTTACTACTGTTCCGTTTAATGTTCCATCTGTATAATCTGTCCAAACCGCCCCGGAATTATTCCACCAATAAAATTTAGTAGTAGTTAAACAGAAAAAATATTTAGTGCCTTCTCGATCAAACTCGCCAAGTAAGACTACATCGCCGCTTAAAGTTGCACCTAACTTAGAATACCCCTCTTTCTTTTTAATCTGAGTACGTTCTATCCTTACATTTTGACAATCAGGCGTAGCCCGACCGTCAATAAATGCGCCCGGCTTTGAAGTATCAAGCGATAAAACCGGAATAGGTAAAACTTTCTTTGTCGTTTTTACCATTATTCACCTACTAAAGCCTCCACTTCATCTTTAGTTAATCCCAGAGCTTTTAATTTAGTTTTACTAGCTTCTTTGTCTTGTTCTTTTTTTGCTTTTTCTTGTTCGTATTCAACTCTTTTTTCCTCAGCTTTGATGATTTTCTGAGCTTTCTCCGCAGTAGTTAATCTTACAAGTTTGCGTACTTTTATATAATCAGGGATTGTTTCAATCAAAACCGGATCCGTGTCTATAAACTCTCCTGAATGTAATGGTACATAGGGTAAATTCTGGTTAGTAATTTTAAACTCTTCATTGATTAAGGTTGCGATTGATCTGCCGGTAACTTCGCTTTCCTGTTCAAGCAAATTAGTAGTATCTTTGTCTAACAAAAATAATGTATGATCATCTTCATTGTAATTCAAAAAAGGATGAGATATTTTATCTGGATCACCACCATTACCATAGGAAGGATGATCTTTGGCTGTTGAAACGGATAATATTTCTTTAGTGTTTTTGTCAATCATAAGAAATGTCCATCTGTCGATACCTGAAGCTGTTACATAACGTTGCTGAGCGTAACAAGTCCCGCTTTCAATATTTATATAAATAATCGTTGCATAAGAACCCGTGTCTTCACGATTTCTTGCAATTTGAATGCCAGTATCATTACCTATATCTCCTTTTACCTGTGGATAAAAACCATATTCGCCCCCCGGTAACGTTAAATGGGCATTAGTTGCTGTGCTTACTTCTCCCGAAGCAGTTTTTAAGGCTGTAGTATCTACAGTATCATCAGGCATATAATTGTCTGCCCCACATCTGTAAATGACATTTGCCGCTGCTGTCGTTCCTGTATTATATCCATCTAAAGTATCGGCATTGAGATTGCTTACTTTAGTCGTTGAAGTAATAATCATAGGAGTTGTGCCGTCTGCAATGTCAGCTTGAAGCTGTTGTGCTCTAAATTCGTGTGCCCCTATATCCAAATCTCCGCTTGCGGTAAAAGTAGTAACTCCTGTGGCTTTAGTTAAAGTCGTGTTGGTTATAGTTGTTGCTACACTTCCACCCAAAGTAATATTGTCAAGCGTTCCCCCGTTTATATCAACTGTAGTTACCGTTCCCAAATCAGCGCAAGTTACATTAGCCGCCGTCCAGTTAACCCTCATTTCCGGGCTTTCTCCATCGGCGGACAAAACCCTTTCGTGGATGTCTTGAGATAAGGTATTTATAAAAGTATCAACTGTGTCCATTGTATCGACAGAACCATCCACCCTGCTATCGTCATCTTCCCAAGAATTGGTCAAAGCATAAGCAAATTGGCAGCATAAAAATAAAATTGCCCCCACAACTAGAATCTCAAAAATACTTATCCTTTTTTTAATCATCCTAAACCTCCTTAATAATCATTACACTCAGTTATTGTTTCCACATTACTATTGCGTTTATCCAGTATCGCCAAAGACCTTAGTAGCGATATTCCTTTGAGTTCTTCTTTGGCTTCTTTATCTTCATCGTCAAGGACGTGCCACAGCTTAGCTTTTAATAAATGCTTAATTACATCTTTAAAGTGATCTCTGAAAGCTATCGCAACTGAATTAGAACTTACTGCGGCGTGAAGCTTGGTATATGGAAAAGTAATCGTATAACTAGCATCACTCATTGGAGCAAAGTCAAATTGATTCTTTTCTAAGCAATAATAAGATGGTTTACTCTTACTGCTTGAATTATTTGCCCGGTTAGGATAATGCCAATTCATCCATTCAAGACTTTTCTTTATTAGTGTCCGGCCTTTGTCGGTATCGTATAATAATTCCGGTTCGCCATACTGAAAGACAAAATCGGAAGGCAAAGCCACAAAATAATCAGTATCTACTATTGATAAACTCCCATCTGTTTTTAAATCCTGCAAAGGTATAGGCTCTCCATCCTCAGTCATTGCCCGGCTCATAGCATAAAGAACATCAGGGAATACGGTTTCAAGGTAACTCTGCTTATCAGTCCTTTTGGTTTCAGTCATCACTTCTGTTATGATTGCGTCTCTGGTTAACGACATTCTTATCCTCCTAATTTAATCATCAAACCAATATCCTAGAATCTTCATCTTAAGATGCCTTTTGAAAATCTCGTTTATATCCGAAGGTGCCGGATGCTCAGGGGTAGCTATACTAAAAATCTTGCGTATATAAGGAACGACCCTCTCTGAACAGTATCTAGCCCAGGGAATATTGATTTTGCGTATTCTGATTAACTGTCCGAATATTCCCAAGAAGTCATACATATTTCTCCACCAGGGAGCCTTGAGGTCTTTCTCAACCATTTTGAGAAATTCCTTCTTTGCGGTTTCTGAAAGATTCTCACATTGCCAGAATTTAAGCATAATCGAGGGCTTCATATATTTTTTAACTGGAACCTCTTTATGGCCATTAAAACCCTGAGAAGCAAAGTAACTCTCTCGATGCATAACCATAACGTGATTATAATTTCCCTTAGTGTGCATCTTTATTCCAAAGCTAATGAAAGTCCGACGATTGTCAGAGAACACTATTAGAGGTAAATCCTCCTTAGTTATCTGTAAAGGGTTTATGAATTTCCTACTCATTTATCTACCTCAATATTCTTAAATTCTATCATCGGTTTACCTTCTATGCTTGTGCCATCCGGCCAGGTAGCCTTACCAAAGCCGTGAATTTTAAGAGTTTCCCCATCTTCTCTTTCAGCAGTAGTTATACAGCCAACAATAAGGAATATAAACAATAGAAGGCTTTTATTCATTTTTTATCGCCTTGTTAATTCTAGCCCGGCCATAAGCTATGGCAGCATCAAACAACAACTGCCTTATTACTTTCTCCTTATCCTCCGGAATAATATCAGGTATTTCTTGAATCTCCGCCTTTACTTTGTCAACGACCTCTTTAAGTTTCTTTAGTATCATCTTTGCCCTCCAGCTTATGTATCTTTTTAATTAACCTTTCGGCTTCCTCTAAATTAGTAGTAACAATGGGGTAGAACTTTTCAAACTTGGTTTCACACTCAGCGAGAGCTACCCTTAACTCTGTCATAGCGTGAACTACGGTGTGCATTTTCTCTTTTACTAATTCAGCATCTTTTATCATCAGCGATCTCCGTTGGATATTTTATCCCATATTTTATTTATCGTGCCTTTCATCTCCCCTACATCGTTTTTAGTATGGGTTACATCGGTTTGAAGCCTTACTATATCTTCGTTTTGTTTCTGATTCACCTCAGTATTTTTAGCTACTTCAACCTTCATCAACGCATCAGTTTCAGCAAGTGCCTCGGTCTTAGTATTCATATTAGCCCACCAGACGATAGCTAAGAACACCGCTCCAATAGTAGGAAACAGAAATGCAACGTATTCCCTCATAGTAAGTTTTATCACTATCGGAGTCTTTCTTCTTTCCTCGCCTTTGTGTCCGTTGCCTTCGAGTTTCATTCCACTACTTCAATAACTTGTCCTATCCCCGTAGCGTAAAGTTCCCTGTAAGCCTTAGCTAATTTTTTACCGAAAGTTTTTTTTAGGAACTTAGCTATCTCTTTCTCGGTGTAGGGTTCTTCTCTGAGTTCCCCGTAAACAATAGGTCTTATCGGGATATTCATATTTACATTATCCCCGACCGCCTGTCCGTTTAGCTGGACTATAATCGGGCAATAAGCACTTCCACCCCTGCCATCGCCTATCTGTTGATTAAAAACCATTGTAGCTCTTACATTACTTATCCTATCTAGCTCAATAGTCCTCTGTGCCCAAACTGCCCCGAAAATGGAAAGTGAAACCAGAAACAAACCTAATGCTTTTCTCATACAAACCTCCTTTTTAACCAAAGAAAAATGGTTGACTATATGGTGGACCAAAAACAAACAAACTCTCATTCACAACCCTTGAATCTATTTTCATTTTCTTCATTATATTTAATGCTGTTTTTTTCTTTTTCGGTTTAACATATTCTGCTTTAGGGGCTATAAAATCTTCTGCTACAGAAGTCCCCATTATTAAATTATAAATCACTCCTGCTGTAAGGAGTTTTTTATAAATACCTTGCTTTTGCGTCAACATGGAACGGCCTCGTTTCGAAATCCGCATAGACTTCTCCGCCATTTTTAGTTATCTCCAATCCAAGTAGAATATCAAGACCATAAGGCCGTGCCATACCTTTAGGTTTAGTAACTGGTTTAAATGGATATTTTCTTTTTAATATTTTAGGCATCCGGGAACGGATAAAAAGATTTATCCCTAAAGCCCCAGTAACTACCTTCTGCACTCCCCAAGGGCAAGAAGGCTGCACAAGCACTTGAACAAGTTCAACCTTACCCTTTTTATCTACTACTGGTATTTGTGCCAAATCAAACGCCATTACCGCCTGTTCAAAGTGCCTATCATTGAATACGCCCATCAACTCTACCGCCTTGGGCTTTTCATCTATAATATTGACAAACTTCTTTAATGTTCCGTGAGGCAGGATTATGTCATCCTCAAGGGTAAATACATAATCAGTATCTATATACTGCCAAGCTGCGTTATAAAGAGAAGCTATGTTGTTTAAATGCCTATGTGCTATATTCAGTTGTTCACCTTTCTTATGGTCTTTCATCTGGGAAAGGCATAATTGAGTAGGCGGGAGTGTCTGGTCGTGGATAATTTTTATATCCTTAAAACCTATCAAAGATTTTGAAACTAACCTAAGAGTATCAGCAAATATTGTCGGACAGTTACAATACCATAAAAGCCTTAATTTCTCTTTTGGATAGTCAATGTTTTTAAGCCCGTAAAGATAATGGCTTAGACTTCCCCACCTGCCTGAGAATAGAGATACAACTGTTATTTCCATACTAACTCCGTATTGAATTTATCTTCTAACTCAAGAAACTGAGCCATTTCCTTACATACTTTCTTAGGATTAGCTTGCAAGGCTTCAAGCTCTATTACCAATACATTTGGTTCTTTTTGTATTTTTTCTATAATAGCTTTAAAGCGTTCATATTCTATTGATAACTTCTTCATCCACCCAGTCTCGACCCAGGGCTGCTGCATAAAAGATTTCAAAACAGCTTCCCTTTTTCTTATAGGAATAATCATTCTATAATCAGGAAATAACATCCTAAGATAAGGAAGATTCATAAGATATTGAGCATACTTATCCCCAAAGTATTCTACTCCCTCATCATAGTAGATTTCCTCAACAGCCCTTCTAAGGTTTTCAGCTATTGTATTCCTTATCCTAACCCATTCTCCTACATTGTTGGCTACATAAGAGAACTGGTCGGGGTGTGTTTTAAAGTCTACATTATTATGCCAGGAGAGGCTTTTAAGATACATAAGCATAGTCTGTATTACCCGCTTCTCAGTAGTCATCTTAATTTGGGGATGAGAGTCAAGAAGCTTTGCTGTAATCGTTGTGCCGTTTCTACCTTGTCCTGTTACAATTAAAGGTTTCATTTTACGTATCATTATATTGACTTATTCCATATTCAATTCTTAAACCCATAAATTTTGCGTCTACGCCTAAATTATCGTCTGATACATCCCTATACACTCTGAAATGGCAGTATTCCCCCGCTGTGGCTCCTGTCAAGGTAACCGCCCCGCTTTCGGCTGACTCGTGCAAATCATTGGCTGTGATTAAAGTGTCCACCACTTCAACCGCAGTTCCCCATGCTTGGTCTAAAGCGTCGCTATCGGCGTATGACCTGCCCTGTAAGTCCCATGCTACCGTTCCTGATCCTGATGCCGCTGTCCAAACAACATGAAAAGTAACTGTTCCTGCATCCCAATTCTTCGGCATAATCAGAGAGAATTGAGCATATTCATCCGCACTCGTATCAAAATCTAAAGTCTGTATATCCACATCATTCGTGCCAAGTTCTGTTTTAGTTATAGCTGAACACCCACTTGTTGTAGACGGCCACATAGCGGTTGCTGGTATGAAGATTGACTTTTTGGGATCAGCGTTGGCTATCTGTATATTGTCTGTGGCGTTAGTAAGATTAATGTCACCGGATACTTCTAAAGGATCGTTAGGACTCGTTACTCCGACCATACCGACATTGCCATTACCCAAGACTGTTATATAATCTACATTGCCTAATATATTTTGAAAACTAAACGCTACATCAGTTCCAGTAACATTCTGCCAAGTAGTGCCGTTAGCCTTACCTGCCCTAAATGTCACTACACCAACAGAAGGTGCTGCTCCACCAGATATACCCTGAAAGAGAAAACCACCTATATCGCTTGTTTCACTTAATCCCCTAAAAGAGCATCCTCCTTTTGAACCCGACCATTTATCTACTACCATATAAACATCTGTAGGGGCTAAGTCTGTCATGCCGTGAGCTATATTGGTGCTATCGCCTACATATACTGGTGTATCACCAGCTTTATTTACATGAAGCGTGTTCGCAGGACTCGTTGTCCCTATGCCGACATTGCCTCCTTGTGTTACCCTAAACTTCTCATCATTATCAATTCTAACTCTAAAATCATCACCTGCTGAAATATCCATCGAAACAATGCTTGACCCTATGCCCCACACCGCAGTTGTTCCGTCATCATCTTCAAGTTTAACCTTGTCAGTAGTAGTATCATAGATATAAAGTCTCGGCCCAGCAGTCGTAGTTCCTAGGCGTAAGTCCCCCGTCATTATTACGTCATTACCGCTTGGAGTAATGGTCAAAAGACCGTCGCCATCCACCCCGAAATCACAGTGGTCAACACCGTCTGTGTGGGTCAACCTTAACTGCGTACCAGAGTCGTCTAAAACCTCTAATGCTTTGTCAGGTCCTGTATCATTTATACCAACCATCTCATAAAGTCCGTTTATGAAAAGCACCTTGGGGTGGTTGGCTGAACCAAACGCCACGTCTCGGTTCCCATCTCCCTCAAATGTTAAGTCACCTGCGCTGTTGAACAACCTGCCGATCTCCGCTGTTCCGTCAGCACCGCCAATGTAGAAAGATGTGTTACCGCTGATCCTGAGGTTTGCATCGCAGACGTCCAGGGTGTCGGGAGCTGGCGTAGCATCAAACTCTAGTCTGGCGTTGTTGGGGGAACCTAACCCTATCCAGTTATCATCCGCAAGATATATGTCTTGTGTGAACACCACATCCCCATCGGCTTCTATTTGGATAGCATCTGTGTCACTTACAGAACCAATATAGCGAGCATCGCCTATTATAAGATCATTTATCGTAGCATTGCCAGTAGTAACAATATTATCACTATCGTCTATTGTTACCCCTGTGGGTTGGGTAGTTACCCCATCAGTTCCGTCAAAAGCGGGTATAGAATTATCAACGACCGTTCCTGCATCAGTCAGATAAAGTCCTGCGTGGTTTCCCCACCCATAGGCAGTATCCCAATTAGAGAAGTCCTTCCAGTCTAAATTACCAGGGTCGTCATCCCACATTAAAAGCCTGTCAGCATTAGGGTCAGCCGGAAATATTGTATCTGTTCCGCCCACTGCTAGAACTGACTCAGTTATATCAGTAGCGTCATAAGTTCCGGTTACATCGCCTGCAAAGCTATCGCCTAACTCTATGTATTCGTCATCGTGAATACCTGAGTCAACGGTAGGTGAAGCCCAGGTGCCGCCTAGTTCTCCCCCAGGGGTTGTGCCTACTGCTATTTCTCCTGTAAGAGTAGCGTTGGCTGTGCCTACGAGATAGTCGGCATCTATGGGGGCAAAATTCCCTGCTGTTCCGGCCCCAATCTCTTGGAGGGCAGCTTCGGCAGTAGCTCCAGTATAATAAGCTCCCGCATCATCAATCTTGATATACCGGGCTCTATTGATTGGAACGCTCCGGATATTTTGGGAGTATCCGGCTAACCAAAACAATGATAGTAATATAATGGAGAATGTTTTTTTAATCATATTCAATTCTCCGAACGTTAGCTGTCTGACCGGAAGCACAAACAAGATATATGCTAAAACCGGTCTTGCAATTACTGAATATCTTGCCTCCCATAATCGGTGCTCCATCATTAGAATCTACCGAAGAACCTCCATAGTAAATCTCATTTGTCTCGGCCGGTCCGGGGACAAATTCAATACTATTTCTACCAGTAGTTAAGGTAACTTCCTGAGGCGTGTCTGTAACCGTCAAGGCACTTTGGTTATAGACCTTGCCTACTTCCTGGACTCCTGATGGCGTTCTTTTCATTTACTTTTTTAAGGTTTTTTTACTTTATCAGAAAACCCAACACTTTTACGTCCACAATGCGGACATAAATGGTTAATAACGCAAGTCTCAACCGGCCTTTCAGTAATAATCGCATTTTCAACAACAACATCCTTCATAACTAGATTCGGAACCGGAGTATCGACCTTTACTAAATTAGGGACTTTTTCATCGTAATAAGATAGCTTTGGAACTCTTACTACATACTCTTCGATTACCGGAATCCTCTTAATCACTTTTTCAAATTCATAAATAGTAACCTTTTTCGTTTCGGTATTAAGGATAAGGTTTTTAACTACTATGTCTTTTGGGATGAAGTTCGGCACTTCAACGACCCTGTCCTTCTCGATAATATTTACTTTCTCAACCGGCACGATTTTATCCTGGAGTATCGGATTGATAACAACCTTATCTTCTTCGACGATGTTAATTTTTTTGATTTCTTCTTCAACGAACTTTGGCTGTTTAATTACTATAGAATCTTCAACTATATCGATATTATTTACCTCAATAACCTCAATGATAGCGCCTGAACTATTTCTCCTAATAACCTTCATACCAACCCTCCTTACATTTTGCGTAGATACCGCACAATTATTTTGGCATCTGAGCCGCCTGCTCTTATCGCTCTAAAACCCAATATTTCGGCTTCTCCTTCCAATTCAAAGGAACTTCCGGCAAATTCGCCAAATCCAGTAGTAGATGTCGGATCTGTTCCATCAAGATAAAATCTTATAGGTGCGTCTAATACTTGAACTAGAGCTTTTTGAGCACTGCCCCATCCTCCGGAAGCAGCATAAGTGCCGGCAGTTAGAGTTTTAACAGCAGAACTAACCGTAATTGTTTCTTTCGCAAATTCTCTTAACATAACCCTTCCTCCTTTTTTTGTTCGATAGCGAAATAGGCTATCGTGAATATTAGTAATGGATACAGCCTGGGTATCTCAAAAGGGTATTCAAACAGACAAAGAAATAATAAAGGCACCAGATACCATTTGAGCTTTCTTAAACATAAACCGATAAAGACTAACCCGGAGCTTCCGACCCCATAAATCCATTGCAGAAAAGATGACAAACCATAATCCCCTATCTTGAAATTCCCCAGACCGAATCCGGCAAGCGGCCGTTGAGCTAGATGGTTGATTATTTCTTTCCAAACCAGGAATCTTATCGCAAAAGAATCCAGTATGCTTTTATGAAAAAATGAAACGGCGATCAGGGCGCTCCCAATAACAGCCATTTTTATCCAGGAAACATCGAATCTTTTAGCTTCATAACCCAAGACCACAAAGACAGAAACAAACACCGAAGCCTCTTTTAGCAAAACTCCAATAATCAATGCTGGTATTATATAAATTCTTTTCACAAAAGGAAGGCTGAGAGCTATAAAGGCAGCAAACCGGGGAGAATTGCCGATAATACCTCCATATTCGTGGATAACAGACGGAGTGCCTCCAGACCCGGTAAAGGTAGCAGGATCGATAAAGGGGCTATACCCGAATAGCTGACCGAAAAAAATTAGAGTATTTATCCCTAATCCGATCATCAGCCAATTCAGGCATTTCTTTAAATCCTCAGAATAGACGGCGAGTATATAAACATCAACACAAGAAAAGAAAAGAATGGTAAGGGCTGATAAGCACCTGTTCTGGAAATTGTTTACTGCAACCGAGAATAAACATATCCCCAGAAACAAAACGGTTATCTTTTTTATATTAAATTCTCTCTTCGGCGTATCAAACATAGCCGAGGCAAAGAGAATGATTGAAGCGAGCTGAAAAAATATAAGCTCAAACTTATAGGGACCAACCCCAACGCAGTAAGCTATTGGGGTAAATAGAAGAATAACTTTAAATATTCTATCTACCATAATAAGGCGGGCCGGGGGTTGCCCGGCCATTAGCTTACTGTGTGTATTCTACCGAAATATGGAAACCCGAGTTATAACCCGGAGCGTCAACATACAATCCTGTAGCAATCTCGCTGTCATTAAGCTTTAGAAACACCGTATCTCCGGCTGTACCTATTGAAATATCCCATTTAGGGGTACCGGTTGCGCTAGTGTTATCATAAAGCAAAAGATAATCGAGCGCCGTTGTATGCGGCCCACTTACAGTTATGCTCTGCAAATTACATTGCCCGGTGATCAACTGGTTTCCTGCGCTAATCTGGCTGCCGCTTGCTGTTGCTATCGATGATGGATTGTCAGCGTAGAACAAACTCTGGGCAAAAACGGACGGCACCCAAAGCAACATCATTGCCAACGCTAATAAGATAAACTTCTTTCTCATTCAATCCTCCTTGACTTTTTCTTTCCTTATTTAAGGCCTTGCCTTATTTACTTTTCTTCTTTGAATCAGCGATTATTTGATCGATGGTTTTTCCTTTCTCTTTTTCCACGATTTTCTTAGCGACATCACTTGGCAATATTTTATTGCCATCTTTATCTACTAACTTCTCAGCGTGAACATCGCCAACGTGGCCATCGGTGCTAACTTCGGCTTTTGGAATCGGCTTTGCCCCATCCTTGTCTAATCGCTTAAACAAACTGCCGGAACTGTTAAGTAAAATAGTGGCAACTTCCTCATCAACCTGGATAGATTTAAAAGGTGTAAAGCTATATTTACGACTTTTCCCGGTTGACTTGATTAAAGTAACTCCGCCGCCTATACCGGCATTAAACCCCGTACGAACCTTTCTTTTGTCCGCATCCCTTTCCATTTCAAATAAATCAGGCTGAACAGTCTGAATCACTTTAGGCCTTTTTCTTCCAAGATAAACTATTTCCATCGTCTTTTTCTCTTCTTCCATCTTAATCTCTCCTTTTGTTTACAGGCGAGAGTGCCTGAATTTCATAAATTATATCGCCGTATCTTTGCAAAGAACCAACAAGCGGAAATCTTTAAAAGTGGCCGCCGCTACATTCGGAGAAGCCCATAACTTCAAATCAATCTGATTATTCGTCGATGAGTTTTTCAATGCTTGAACTGTGGCGTGATCGGTTACTGCGTCTGGATCTTCGATCAAACCCACAACTCCTATCGGGTACGCATAATCCACATCAGTAATAGTGATATTCCCGATTGCCGCATCTGGAGATACATCTACAACCAAAAGAATATCTCCACCAGGGGTGCCAAATCTACCTAACTCGGTTTGACCATAACTCATTTTAAAACCTCCTCTAGTTAAACAATCAAGGGGAGCCTATTCAGCCCCCCTATCAATAAATTATAGACTGGTCGCGTAAGTATCAATCGCTACGATTGCGTGATCAACACTATTAAAAATAGTTTTCTGAACTCCCCAGATAGCGCCGGTACAAATAGCCCACTTGTTGTCATAATCAAAAGATTTCTCAACCCACTTACCCTCTTTACCTAAGGCCAAAACTAGAGCCTGTGCTCCCATAACCAATGCTCTAGCTCCCGGCTGATCAGAAGTAGATCCCCAGGTTGAAAAAGTAGGCACGTAATTATGAGTATGGATAATGAGATTATCGACTATCGCATCGGCCCCCGAGAATAAAGGATTACCCAAACCTCTTAATCCGGCATCTTTCTGCAAGGTAAGGTAACTATCATCCTGCATTAAGTCATACCTCTGATTCGGATGAATTAACATAAGATAGTAGGATTTTCCTTTATACTTAATAGGCCTGATCTTAGGAGTCAAAGTCATAATTGTATTGCTGATTTTGAAAAGCAAAGATAGGGTCATTTTATCGGCGCTGTCAATATCGGCATCCTCAGTTGCATTTCCACCGTAAATAACCCGAGTCGAACTAGGAGCAACCGGAGTATTCGAGAAAGTGTAAGCTACGATTCCTCCGCCTTTTCTGAAAAACTCTTTAGTCATAATCTCAGACTGCCACTCTCCCAACAAACGCCTTGCCTCAGGCCGCATATTGATTTCATTCTTCTGCTCGTCCATTTCACCTTGAAGCCTGACCGCATTACGTTTTTGATTGATTTCAATATCCTGGCTATAGGTCGTTGCTTCTTCCTCGTTGCCTTCCTGTTCATCGTCTCCATCTCTACCTTCTCCGCTTAGCTTGATGATCAACGGAATAGTAACCTTAGAACCTTTCTTGGTCTTAAAATCCGGCTTCAAGAAAATCGGGGCCGGAGCTGCCCGATTAGCAGACATCATACCGTTTTGCTTAAAAAATATTTCTTCGATCGCATCTATCAAGGTCTGGCGCTGCCATAATTGGGATCTCATCGCACTTATTGAACCAGTATTACCCATTTTTCCTCCTTAATTGCTAATAACTTACCTCAATGCCTTATTCCTGATCTTGCGAGGTACTTTCATATATTTGGACATAGGCATTGCGCTTAAAGTTTTTTCTAATTCCTCACCTTCCATTTCCTCCAATGCTTCGTTAGTTACGCTGCTTCCGGAAACACTACCGCTCGGAGTTTTCTTGTTGGCATTTTTAAGGATGCGTTTAACATCCTTTGGCGGCTTGCCATCGGCCGGGTTTTTCTTAGCGGCATACATTCCTTTAAACTTCTGACCAATCTCATAGACCCTTTTCGCGGGATCGCCGTCTGCCCGTTTTAACTCGGCGATTATTTCGAATTGCAAGGCCGGAAATTCTTTAACAACTTGTCCGAATATATTAAGCATTTCGTCATAATCCGAATGAGTCTTTCTAAAGGCCGTTTCAAATTCATCCATCTTTTGAACAGCCTTATCTTGAGCGCTCATATTTTTACTGGCGTCTCTCTGTTGTATTTTCTTTTGATTCCTTGCTTCTCTAGCCTCGGCTGCCTTTATCCTTTTTTGTTCGCCAACGCTAAGCAAATCATCATCAACTTTATCTTTTAAAATATCCTCTACAGTTTCGCCTTCTTCAAGGTCTAACTTTTCTTCGTCCTCTGGCTTAATTTCTGTTTTATCCTTTGGGCCATACTTCTTTTGCAATTTAAGCCAATCGCGCTCGGCTTCGGCGGCCTGCGCTCTCTTTTTCATTTTCTTGTGAGCATAATAAAGACCTTTAGCGTCCTTAGGGAGTTTTTCAACCTCTTCCTTAGTTAAATCCTTAAAAGGCTCATCGTCGTCGCCCTCTTCTGGTTCTTCCTCGGGGGTTTCTTCTGACTCCTCCTCAGGTTCTTCTTCTGACTCTTCCTTGGGCGTTTCAGATTCTTCCTCTGGAGTCTCTGGCTCTTCCGGAGTCTCTTTCTCTTCTTTTTTTTCTTTCTTCTCCGGCTCCCCTGTTGGTTCCCCGGTTGGCTCTTCGGTATCTAAACCTAAATCTTCTATAAAACTATTCTCTTCTGGTGTTGCTTCTTCGGGAATCGGTCTGTTATCTTCTGGCATATTGTCTCCTTTTCTTTGCGGAAGTTCTTTTGCCTGCTTCCGGTTCAGGTGTTTGCGCTTCTGCTAAAGCGGCTAGAATCTCTTTTTTTGCACTCTCGGGTATGTCCGAGTATTCTATTAAAATCTGAGGAGGTATTGGTATGCCCTTCTCAGCTAATTCCATAAGGCCGGAATATTGCGCGTACCTTTCAGTTGGGCTTTCAAGGCCTTGACCTATACTTATGTCGTAATTGCATAAATCAGGATCATTGAGTATTTGCTGTACCATAGCTCCGGCAGCCCCAGCTATAATCTCAGGAGTATCGGTTTCGTTCCTACGGAAATGCTTATCAAGGAACTCGCCGCCTAAAACTCTCAGAGCTTTATCGACCGTGAATAACTCTGATAACTGAGATACTATGTATTTGCCTAATAACTCCTGAGTCCAGGCAAGATTATCAAACAAGGGTTTAAGTATCTTCAAGCCTTGTGCTTGTCTTAAAGCAATCGCCCGGCCGGAAGTAGTCTTGTCCTCAACCGAAAGCATATCCGGATTGATACCGGAAATTAACTTAATATCCTCTTCGCTCTTCTCTTCAAAGTAAATATGGGCTGATGGAACGCCTCCCGGCTGCAATTCCTTAGGTTCTGCCTTGCCCTTTTTATAATAAAGAGTAACCCCAGGCGTGCTTCCGAATTTCTTAACTTGTTCAGGATTAACCCAAGAGCCCTCTTCGGCTTTCCATCCCCGGTTAGCAATAACATTGATGATATGCAGAGATTGACTCCGGCGCTTGTTTTTCTCCATCTGAGGATCTCTTAGGCCTGAAACAATCCCTTGATAGGCTAAGTCCTCTCGTTTCAATACTCGCTTACCTACGGCTGAATACCAGCCAAATAGGGGTATTAAAGGGAATCCTCGCCAATTAGGGTAGCCGTCAGACAGGCTATCATCGAGAATCACCTTACCGACTGAGCTAACCTTCCAGATTTCAGGTATTTTTTTCTCGATTACCTTATCGCCAGTCCGTAACTCTTTCTCCTCTCCAACCAAATGCCTGTGGGCGCGTCTTTTAGTCGGAAAGAATTTAGCAATATTCTTCTTAACACTTATAGCCAGATACCGGGTAGCATACTTTTTATAAAAATACTCGAGATACTTATAGGTCTTTTCATCCTCTTCGACCGGAAGGTCCTTGTCCATTTCCTCTGTATCAGGATAATCTTCGCCGGCTTCAAGAATATCGTCCTCATCTTTAGTGCCCTCATCATCAGCCAGGGGCAATCCGATACCATTTTCAATATCTTTTTCTTTATCCGGGAATAGCTCAATAATCTCTTCTTTTGTTAGCTTTTTCTCCTTAGTCATAAACCGGCCGTCAGATAAGTCGTATTTAATCGAGTTCGGATCGAGCCTTACTTCCCATCCATCCAAGACATTAAATTGAAGAGAACCATTAAGTAAATCATAGGTATAATCAACATAAGGCTCGATGAAAGACTTACCCCGGGCAGTTATGCAAGTCTCAAAAGCCTCTGAAAGCATATTCTCAGCCTTGCTCCGCTTAATAACGTTTTTAAGCAGTAAGGTTACAATCTCGCTAGTCAACTCATCCTCTCCGCCCTCAGGATAAGCTTTAATCGATGATTTGCTATCTCTCTGGTATCCGGAAACAAGACGAATGTTAGGCCTGATAATATTAAGAGTCAATGCCGGACGGCCCTGGCTTTCTATCTTATCTTTAATTTCCTTTTCCCATTGCTCGCCAAGACAGAATTTAACATCCTCGAGAGCTTCCTTTCGCCATTTCTTGCCGAATCTTCCGGCTCTGCGGTAGTCCTTCTCAACCTTTTCGATGGTTATTTTTTTTGGTTTTGGCATAGGTTAATCCTTTTTTCCATTGAATCCTTGAATTTTACCCTCTTTTGCTATTTCCAATAAATCTTCTACTAATCGAGCTAAGTCAATATAAGTAACCGTAACAGATGGGCTATCTTTATAAATCCGTAGTTGCTCTTTTAGGCGAATAATCAAACTTTCTTTAGACACGATTTATCAATATCCTCCAAGCTAAACCTAATCTCTTAATAAAACTCTGCCCTCTAATTACCTTTCTAAAAGCCTCTGCGTTCTCTTGGGCCGAACGCTTTAAACTCTTGCGTATCTTTTTAGATAGCTTTTGGTTCATCTTCTCCTGAACAAATCACTTAACCTTTTTAGGCGGCTGCCGCCATAAGCAGCAGCATCATCAGCGCTTCGTGTGCGTGCTTGCCGCTCCCGTAATAGTTTTCTATATGCTTTTTCTTTTTCTGTATTCCAAGGCCCTTCCTTGAATATTCGGTCATAAACCTTTTTTTCGCTGAAACCCTCTTCTTTTCTTTTTTTCTTCGCTTCCGGTAAAAATTTTTGTTTGTAAGTATATTTAGGTTTATCTGCCATTTATTTCCTCCTTTTTTGAGCTAGTTGCTTTGGCATAAGCCATTTCTACCAAATTAAACATTTCAGCCATTGTTATCCCGACCGGGAGATCTAACCCCTTCTCTTCTCTTAGAATCTTGAGCGCCTCAGGTATCTTCATTTTTCCGTAGTCCGGACCAAGATAATAAACCATTGCTTCGTGAGGTATTCTCATTCGTCCTCCAAGTATTTATCGAAATCAAAATCACCCAAAGTTACTTCGGACAAGTAGTCAACCGGTACAGTAAGATATATCCTTTCCCGGAAGTCATAGAAGTGAGCCTTTAGATTCTCTAGTTTAGTTGCCTTCCTGGTTAATGATATTACCTGCATATGTTCAGTCCCGGCTATCCCCACTAGCACAATAAAACATATCAATATCACTACTAGCAGTCCTTTCATTGTTTCTCTTCTCATATGAATCTCAGCCAGTCCTTTCATTGTTTCTCTTCTCATATTAAGCTCCCCTCCAATCAACCGCTACTTCCTCTTCCTCCTCTTCGTAAACATCCTTACGCCAGGCTTGAGCGAACTGCAAACCCCAAAGGCCCTGCAAGTAAGCATCTGCCCTATCCGGAGACTTCTGTATTCTCTTGCGCATTTCAGCTTTACTCTCTATTCTTATCTTTCGTGAATTGATAGGCTTAATAAGGATATTGCATAATTGCTGCACCATTATCGGATCATTAAAATACTCTACCCGGTGCTGTATAATCTCTTGCTGAGCATACATATGAATCTCAGCCCTGAGGTTTAAATAATCATCCGGCTGGCCGCTCTTGCCTGAGCCTATGTTTTCAATCATATTAACGCCCTTGATAAGCTCCCGGATTCTGTCAGCTATGCCTTTAAAGCCTATAATATCGATAATGTAGTCCTTTACGCCGTATCTGTTAGCAAAAGCCACCCAGGCACCGGCTATCTTCATTTCGTCCCTTTCATGGAGAATCAGAGAATCGATCTTTTGGCCGTTTTCATCAAGGATATAACCTACGCACTCATCGCCCCCGAGAGAAGGATCACCAGTAAACAACCTCTTGGTAATCGCGCGGTTAAACTTGATCCCTCTTAGCTCGTTGTACATAGCCGGGGTAACAAGCTTAATTACTCCGCCGTCCTTCCGGGGCATACCTAACCAAATATGCTCGTAATCTTCGGTACTAAGCTGCTTGCAAACATCAGCCTCATCGATCATCTTTTGAGGGCAGGTAGGATTCTCTAGGTAGTTAATATAAATATGAAGGCAGCGCTTATGATCGTAGAATCGATTATAAACAGCGTCCTCTTCGATAAACCTATTCATAGTCCAGAAAATAATAGAGTTTTGCTTCCGGATGGTAGGAACGATAATATCAAGAGTTTCTTTAGTGATCGACTGAGATTCATCAACCCAGAGAACATCTACACCTTCAAGACCTTTGATATTCTGCCGGCCTTGTTCCCGGAAGCCTCTAAAATTAAATACTGATTCTGTTCTGATGTGCCTTATTTCTGTAGCGAGGATTTGATAATCAAGCTTGTATTCACGGATTAAGTCAACCAAGATACTATAAACTGATTCATCGATTGAGTGCTGTATTTCTCTACCGCAGACGATTCTTAGCTTTTTCCGATCAGCCAGGTATAAAAGCAATCTTGCGACTGCGTGTGATTTTCCTCCGGACCGGCCGCCTTCGAGTAAAAAATAATCCCATAGATCAAGCTCAGTAATAAGAGGATATAATTTCGGGGGGATTTTGGCTAAAATCTCTGGTAGTTTTAGCTTCACTTACTGCCTACCTTTGGATTGATGGGTTTACCGTCTATCTCGATTGCCGGCATAATAGTAACGCCTCCGCTATGTTCGACCTCTTGCTTCTCCTTCATATCGGTAATATTCTTTGCTGTGAATATAAAAGAAGCCGGAGGATATAAACCTCTCAAGGCATTTTGAACTAAAAATTCTTTCTGTAATGCTTTGGCGATGTTATATGCTTGACGAAACTCATCGTACTTTTTAGCCCAAATGCTTATCTTTTCGGGGCTAACCCCTATTTTCCTAGCAAAAGCTGAAAAGAAAGGGACCTTATTGGCTACGACCTCATAAGTAGTCCACTCCGCCCCACTCTTTTTATTTATATGGTGCATTTCTCTCTCTCGATTTGGCTCTACGGAAAAGAAGTCAATAATCTCTTGGCAGTATTTTGGATTATACTTGGTAGGCCGCCCTCCGGCGTGTTTGGCTTTATCTTCACTCATAGTATTCAGGTGCGAGGCACAAGCTGGAGCGCTCCAAACTTGTTTTTTTTCAGTCTTGATAGCCTCACCCTATAAAAAACTATGACAAAATTATATGATTTTTAATCAGAAATAATCTCAAAAGCCTTTGATAACTCTCGCCAGATTGTTCTTTCGGTGGGTTTCAAAAACTCTGACATTTCGGCGGCACTAATTCCGCACTTATGAAGGATGTAAATTGATCTCATTCTGAGGTTTTTAATCTTATGCAGTGGCCGAAGCTTTTGGAAAGGGATTATCTCCCGGTACTGAAAAGGAGTATCGTCCCTTTCCTGAGCTATCTTGATTCTTTTTATAATCGTAAGCTTGGCCCTAGATTTCATTTCTTCCTTTGAAGAAGTCTTTTAGTTTCTTCATAGGAATACTCTGAGATTAGCCAGGAGAATTGCCCGGACTTCTCAGTATAAATGATAACCCCGTCCCGATACCGGTCCGCATCGCAAATAGGACACATTTTCTCAGTATCTTTAGGGTGATCTTCGTCTCTGGTGGTACATTTACTCTTCTGGCCAGGCGCAAGAGGCAATTTAAGCTTCTCTCTCCGTACTGTGATCACCTTCTCCGGGTTAATCGATACGCCTTTCGCTAACTCTACTAGCAACATCGCGATACCTCCTTTGTTATTCTGCTTCTCCCTACTTTACCGGCCCCCCTATCCCATCGTGCCGGTGATTTAAAAATATTCTTCTAATCCTTTTTTTATAGGCGTGAAGCTCCTTATCTTTTTGTTCCAAATAATTATCCAATTTAGCCTGGTTGTTGATCGTTAGGTTTTTCAAACCCTCTATTTTTCCTTTAGACCCAAAATATCTTGACTCTGCTATTGTGGCTATCACTATAAATAAAGTTCCAATAATAAAAAAAATCTTGGCTTCTTTTGTCATTTTCACCCCTTCGTTTTTAATTCAAGCCTTATAAGCCAGGCTAATATCATTACACTAAACACTGTATCTTCATCTAAGGCGTGCCAGAGTCCGGCTATGAATTTTCCTATCCATACCCCTAAGATGCCGTCAATAAAGACTAAGACTGCTATCCCTACTGCTATGATGGCTGTTGTTTCAATGGTCAGTTTTAGTTTTCTTTTCATTTCTCCTCCCGTTTATATAATGGCATAGACAGATAATTGCTAGGGCAAATCCTCCAATTATCATTACCCATTCGGTTGGAGTTGGGCTTTGAGAATAAAACCAGACATCAAAGGCTGTTATCTCTTCATCAAAAAATACAGGGATTTCGAGGCTAAACTCTGGCATCGTTAGTTTCTTTTTTTCTTATTATCTCGACATACAAAACATTTTTCTTGTTTATTATCCACTCTCTATCCGAGCCGCTTATAATATGAGTCCATTCATTCTCCCAAATCTTTTGGACATTGCGGATGGTTCTCTTAACGTCCCCTATAAAATGAATTATCTGGGTATGGCCTTTGGGTAAAACATTTTCAGTATTTTTAAATTGCATATTACACATTCTCCCTCTTTATTTGGCAGCGGATTCCGGCACTGGCACTTGCCTATGCTTACTGCGATCTTACAATAGTCGCAGTTTGGATTGTCGCAATAGTAGACTTTCTGATCCTTGTCGTAGGCCAGCGACTCTCGACAGTTGATATTCGGGCATATTAGTTTCCGCTTATTCATAGTTCCTACCTGTTCTCTACGCCACATATCTTCTGCTTGCCATATAGCCACTATAATCATTTCTCTAAATTCTTTTAATTGTTTAAGGCTTAAATTACACACTGCCCCTGATATACCAAAATCCATTTCGTGCTTGTGATAACCTACTTCCAACAATGTTTTATCCATCTTCCCCTCCTTGTTTAAGGTTCTCCAGTTAAACTCCTAAATCATCTTCGCATTGTTTAGGTCTAATTACTTGTAAACGGTTAGTTACCTTCAAATGTTCTACTTCCATATCTTTTTCAAAATAAACACATCTTAGCTTTAAAATTCCATCTACATTAAGATACTGCAAACAAGGACAATCATCACAGAATTGAGGATTTTTAAGTTTTATGTATAGTTCCATTAAGGTTCTCCAGTAATTGCTTAAGTTTTGACATTTGTATCTTTATTGTTGGGGGCAAAAGTAAATTTTCCATAAGGGTATTTCTCTGGCATACCGTGGTGGGGGTTAGATATTTTTTTCTATCCATTTTTTTGTTTCTGGATGTAATTGCATTTTTCCTTTATTCTTTTCATACCAAGTTTTCGTATTATCCCCATAGCCTTGAGCTTTTCCTGCTCCTCGCCAATCAGCTAACATTTCTTTTCGGAATTTGAGAGGTATATCTAAAATCTTAGTTCCGCCGTCATCTTCAATAAGTATCCACCACTGCCAATGATGAGGGTTTCTTTTTTGATGGAGTAGCCACGCAAAATCAAAATCCTTTTCTACATCTTCTTTAGTCTTGCCAAAAAAGGTTTCTTTTATCCCAGCAGGCAAGTCTTTAAATGAAGGACAATTCCCATAAAAATAATTAGCATAAGGAAACCACTCATCAGGTAATAGTTTCGATAAATCGTGAGTTAATCCTCGCCAATAAAGACCGACCTTAAAACACTCAAGCATTACAAACCATTTGTGCCTTATAACATAAGAAGCATATTTTAAATGTTTCATCTCACCCTCCTACTTTCTATCTTGCCCCTCACACTCCTTACTCATACACTTAGGACAGATATTATCTCCATAGACATCGTAGGCACCTTTAGCTCCACAGATTTCGCAGATTAAATCAGGTTCAAATTCAAGTTCTCGGCTCATTCTACCTCCTCCACACTAACCTTGATTACTTGGAAACTCTTGCCTTAACTTGCCTTTCCAAATCGGCTTTAGATTGTTTTTCATAAAGACTGGTTTTTCATATTTATCAACTTGTTTCAAAACACCTTCAACCCACTCTCTTTTAGTTTGTTTTTTACTTCTTACCCAACCAGTTAAAGCCCCTACAATAACCCAACTTAAATGAGTTAAGCTATAATGAGGAATAGCAGACAACAAAGGTTCATACGAAACAAAAGTTTTGTTTTTTAACATATAAAGTGAGGATAATCTATGGCTATCTTCATCATTAGTAATTGTCGCTCCAAGCCAACAGTTTTTGGGATATTTTCTTATCCGTCTATAACCTGAAGGATATTTAGTAAGAAACTGAAAAGTATGCTGAGGATTTTCTTTAGCAACCTTTATAATCTGGTTAATCCAACCTACAGGAATCCAGGGAGCAAATAAATCAGACATAGAGCATACAAATATCTTACTTGGCTTTGCTTTATATGGTTGTTTTAATCTGTCGGGATGAAAAGTAGGATTAAAATGTCCTTGAAATCTCAGTCCTATCTTTCGAGCATAGCAATAAGAACAATCATTATGGCAACCTGTTACTGGATTCCAAGTATAATCAGTCCATTCTATTTTAGTTTTATTCATTCAGGTTTATTCCACCAAAGGTTACTTGAGCTAAGATTAGAAGGGGTATCATAGTTTAAAAAATGATTTAT
>Ga0208015_1000406_pt1 | contig 24445 bp, 24 predicted proteins | sample 26BtaG_FD_184101 | JGI IMG/M metagenome (GOLD analysis project Ga0208015, IMG submission 184101) | Marine viral communities from Cariaco Basin, Caribbean Sea - 26B_WHOI_OMZ_CsCl (SPAdes) (version 2) | ecosystem: Environmental > Aquatic > Marine > Oceanic | place: Caribbean Sea: Cariaco Basin...
TTAAAATAAACAATCATCAAGGATAATCCCATGGTCAATTGAGGAAATAGGTAATGAAAAGTGATCGTGAATGCAAACTGCATCCGATCATAAAAGAGCATGTCTTCCATATTGAAAAGCGTTAAGCATAAATTTATTCTCTATAATTTGATCTCACTCCATTTTAAGCGGTTGACTTGGGTATCAGTAGTCCCTTGGTTTTTCAGTAGGTTATAGAATTTTTAACTAACGTTTTTTTTACAATAAAAATAAAACCTTTTTTTAAGACCGTGTTTCTAACCTCTTATAAATTCCTTGAAATTCAAATTTTTATAAAATTTTATTGTGAAAGCTTCATAAAGGTAATATATAGATGCTGTTCTTTTCCTATGTTTGTTGTATAATTGTATCGTGCTTTACTGCTTAATTATTGAATTAATCAGTTTAATCTTTTACGTTATCGCCAACTATGGATGCCATTATCAATCAACTTATAGAAGAGTTTCAGTTGCCACTTCATAATCCCGTACTGATCTTTTCTTTGATTCTATTTATAATTCTCTTGGCACCTGTCGTGTTGCACAGGATTCGGATTCCCGGGATTATCGGGTTGATCGTATCAGGTATTATCATTGGGCCAGCTGGATTGAACATCTTGGAGAAAAGTCTATTTGTGGATGTTTTCTCCACTATTGGGCTTTTATATATCATGTTTATTGCAGGATTAGAGCTTGATTTGAACGAATTTAAAGCGACAAGAAATAAAAGTTTATTATTCGGGTTTTTTACCTTTACAATCCCCATTGCCATCGGATTTCCGGTCTGTCATTATATTTTGGGTTTTGATTTTAATGCCAGTCTGCTTACCTCAAGCATGTTTGCTACCCATACTTTGGTGACCTATCCTATTGTAAGTAAACTTGGTATTTCAAAAAATCCTGCTGTCGCAATTACGGTTGGAGGTACAATTTTAACCGATACGGCAGTTCTTATTATGTTGGCGGTGATTTTAGGATCACATGATGGTGGACTTACTCAGGAATTCTGGATTCGTTTGGGCATATCGCTGGTTTTGTTCTCGGTGTTTATGTTTATGGTAATTCCAAGAATTGCAAAATGGTTTTTTAGAAAATTGGAGAGTGAAAAGCATTCGCATTATATTTTTGTTCTGTCAGTAGTTTTCTTCTCGGCGTTTTTAGCAGAGATAGCGGGTTTGGAATCTATTATCGGAGCCTTCGTTGCAGGTTTGGCGCTTAATAAACTCATTCCGCATTCTTCCGCGCTGATGAACCGGATTGAATTTATAGGCAATTCTCTTTTTATCCCGTTTTTCCTTATAAGTGTGGGGATGATCGTGGACATCAGCGTTATTATGAGCGGACCTATGGCACTGATAATTGCAGGAACACTTACTGTGGTGGCTATTTTTGGAAAATGGATGGCGGCATTTTTGACCCAAATAGTCTTTAAATTTACAAAAGGACAACGGCAATTGATTTTTGGATTGAGTAGTGCGCATGCTGCGGCAACTTTAGCTGTAATTTTAGTAGGATACAAAGCAGGAATTTTGGATGACAATATCCTTAACGGAACGGTTGTATTAATTCTGGTCACTTGTATTATAGCCTCATTTGTTACCGAAGGTGCTGCCAAAATGATCATCCGAACTTCCGACGAGGAAGAGAATATCCAACTGACGAGCCCATCGTTTCAAGAAACCATTTTAATTCCTATCGCCAATTTGGTGAAAATTGAAAAGGTTTTGGATTTTGCTGTTTTAATAAAAGACAAGAAATCGGGAAATCCGCTATCCATATTGACTGTGGTTCCCAACACCGCTGAAGCAGAAAAAACCATCCATAAGGCAAAGCAAGGACTGGAAAACTATTTAAAGGAAACAACCGCATCTGATACCAATGCAACGGTTATGGCTACCATAGACCATAATGCAGCAAGTGGCATATCTCGTACCGCAAAGGAAATCATGGCCGATATCATTTTGTTGGGTTGGCCTCAAAAGACCGGGTTTTTAGACAAATTGATTGGAGACAAGATGGAAAGTATTTTACAAAATACAGAAAAAACACTTTTCATTTGTGACTTTGAGATTCCTTTGGTGAGCCACAAACGGTTATTTGTAATTGTACCACCAAACGCAGAATATGAAGAAGGTTTTGCGCATTGGGTCAATAAAATCGCAAAACTGTCAGTAGAATTGTCCATTCCAATCCATTTAAATTGCAACGAGGCTACCCATCAATCGGTATTGAAGTTTGCGAAAGAGAATAAGGTCACCATGACCATGGAGTATAAAGAATTCAGGGATTGGGATGATTTTCTAATTATTTCCAGAGAAATTGATGATACTGATCTGATCATTTTAGTATCTGCCCGAAAAGGCTATATTTCATATTTTGGACATATGGATAGGATACCATTAAAGTTGGAAAGACACTTTCCAAATTTAAGTAAAATGGTGATCTATCCACAGTAACCGGGCAGCACCTTACATACGTCTAAAATTTTTACAAATATTATGATTGCTTGATGAGTTTTGGTGTTATAAATCCGCAGCACCCCAGGCCATGATACTTTTAATAAGACTTTAACACGATAAGGTAACAAAGGTTACATAAGAACTACTTTCTTTAGCTTATGTTTGTTCCTATCGTGAAAATTAAATCTTACATAGCAGTAGTTTTGATGGTTATCTTTCTGGCAAAGTTTGCTGCGATAGATGCGAATGCATTGAATATTATATTCAGTGGAACCTCGACTACTTTTGTAAATCCATACTGTAAGAAAAACACTTCTGATCAAAAAACAAATGGGCTGGATAGTTATTCGTCCCAAGATCAGATTGAAACACAGATCATAACTTTAAGTGGAAATTGTACCACTCCGTTTCAATTTGAGATATTCTCTTGGGAAGTGGATTTTTTTGATCCTATTCTTGTTTTTAACGACCATTTTACTTCCAAATTAAGTTATCGTTACTTAGATAGCATATCTCCGCCTCCTCGGATGGCATAAATTCTTTTTTTCACATTTTAAAGTCGGTAATTTCATTGCAGTCCATTTTTGAGGCTTGCTGATAATTGTCTGTTACACAATGCTACCGCACAAAATCAAATAATCCTTATTCACATTTTTTGTAATGACGAACAAAATTTTAATCAGTCGCCGTTCCATACAGCTATTGCGCATTTTGGTAAGCGGCATATTTTTAGTGGCGGGTCTCAATCACTTGCTCAATATCGAAAAAACTGCCCAACGCATCGAGCAGGCGAGCTTTAAGGGAATTGCACTTTTATTTGGCAATCCAGAGTGGCTCATCATCCTATCGGGTATGGTCATGCTGGGCGCCGGCTCTTTATTTCTAATTGGTTATAAGACCAAATGGGCAGCTATTATTTTGGTGGCAGTCCTAATTCCTATTACACTAACGGTCCAAGTAGGACAGATTACAACGCTTGGCCCACTATTTAAAAACATTGCAATATTAGGTGGACTTCTTTTTTTTATACTGAACGACACCGATCAACCTTTAAAATAAATAACTATGAAAACATATATTTTTAGTTCACTATTTTTAATGCTTGCCCTGTTTAACAACGCTAATTTGCAAGCACAAGACGTGGACAGCAGCAAAAACAATTACGTGGTGCTCACTACAAAAGTACCACAGTTACAACCCATAATTTTAACGGCTGAAGCCTTAAAGGCAGAGGAGGGAGACGCATTTGGCGACTTTAAGGTCATCATCTGTGGGAAGGACATTGGACAAATTACTGATCCTGAAAAAATAAATGAATTTATTCTTAAGGCCGAAAAAGCTGGGGTCCAGATCATAGCTTGTGGCTTCTCGCTCAACAAATTTAAAGTCGATAAAACAAAAGTTCCAACGGGCATGGACATCGTGGAAAACGGCATCTTATACAATTTTCAACTTCAAAAAAAAGGATATAAAAGCTTAAGTCTATAATTATGAGAAATTTTAAAACAACATTTTTGACAACTTTTAGCTTTTTGGGACTACTGGTACTATCAGTTTCCTGTAAATCTGAAAAAACGAATACAGTGACAGAAAACAAAGACATCACTAAGGACACCATGAGTATTACTATTCTTCAAACCGCCGACATTCATGGCCAATTGGATGCACATCCCGAATTGTTTTGGGAGAATGGCGACATCGTCTTTAAAGAACGTGGTGGGATGGCCCATATCAAAGCTATTTTTGATCGGGAACGCCAAAAAAATCCAAATCGAACTATCATTGTTGATGGTGGCGATTTGATTCAAGGCAGTGGATACGCCGCTTTGTCTGAGGGTAGAGTGATGTCCAATATCGTGAAGAACATGGGTTATGATGTAATTATTCCAGGAAACTGGGAAGTGGTTTATGGTAAGGACATCATGATGGAAGTGATGCAGGATTTTGATACGGAGATTATTGTTCAAAATATGTACCACGAAGATGGGAAAGAACCTCTATTCCCGGCCTATACCATAAAAGAGATTGAAGGCGTGCGTTTAGCGTTTATTGGTATCAATGATCCGGATGTGCCAGTGCGGCAAAACCCGATTTTCAGTAAAGGCATTGCATTTAGTGGCTTGGATAATAGTGTGAAGCAATTAGTGGACGATATTAAGTTCAAGGAAAAAGCCGATGTTATTTTCTTGGTCACTCATATTGGCATTTTCAAACAGGTTGAATTGGCCAATAGTCCAATTGCTGAGCACGCCGATTATATTTTGGGGAATGACACCCATGAGCGTGTTAGAGAAATGATCCAGGGTAAATACGCTAAGGTTACTGAACCAGGTGCCTTTGGGTCATTTGTAGGGAAATTGACCCTTCATTTTGTGGATGGGAAGTTGGTGGGTGATGATTACCAACTTATTGATGTAGATCCAGAAGTGTATCCTGCCGATAAAGCGATGCAAGCACTTGTAGACAAAGAGAAAGCACCATATCAAGAGCATCTTGAAACTGTAATTGGGTATACAGAAGCGCCTATTTATAGGTACTTGACTGTAGAAAATCCGATGGATAATCTATTCACAGATGCCGCCCGCTGGAAAACAGGCGCAGATATTTCCATCTCAAACGGATTCCGTTTTGGTAATCCTATTGTTCCTGAAAACGGAACGCCAGCACCAATCACACGTGCTAATTTATGGAACTTACTTCCTGTAAATGAGAATGTCAAGACAGGAAAAGCTACCGGGAAGCAGATTAAAGACTGGTTGGAAAAAGAGATGCATAACGCTTTTGCACAAAACCCGACCGAACGTTTTGGTGGGTGGCTGGTAAGATTTTCTGGAATGGAGGTGGATTTTAAAAGCCAAAATGATAGAGGTGAGCGTATTGCCAACATTACCGTAAAAGGCGAAGAAATGCAGGATGATAAATATTATACAATTTCTGCGTGTGTCCGTCCAGGCGATCCAATTGATAACTTATGTAGAATGTCGGATGTTAAAGATGTAAAAGAAATGGATTATACAATTCACGAGGCTGTAGAAGAATACCTTAAAAAGCATTCGCCAGTATCTCCAAAATTGGACGGTCGTGCGTATTGCGATTATTTAGGGGTCTATTCTTTTTCGACAGTACCTGGAACCAATTATGAATTTCAATAAAAATTAAAAGCAAATGAAAAACGATAAAACAGAAAAGAACAAAAAGAAAACATGGATACAATACGGGATTTTTGCCATTGTAGCCATTACGCTTTATGCCACCGGATTGCATACTGAAGTGATTGGATTTGCTCAACGTGGGATACTTGCCACCGGTTTGATGAATCCGAATGTGAAAGAAATTACGGAAGTGCGAGCAAAGGATAATGAAACTGGTGCACTTCCAGAATTTGAAAAGGCAGATTTTAGCTTAAAATTGATGGATAGAGATGGTAATATTACTTCATTGGACGCATTGAAAGGGAAGGTCATTTTTATGAATTTATGGGCCACATGGTGTCCTCCGTGTATTGCAGAAATGCCGAGTATTGATAAGTTGCATAAAGACATGGGCGATGAAGTGGCGTTTGTCATGCTTTCATTAGATAAGGATTTTGAACTGGCCAAGGCTTTTGATAAACGTAAAGGGTATAATATGCCAATCTATGCGCCAGCGAGCAATTTACCTCCAATGTATCAGTCGTCAGCAATTCCGACCACCTATGTTATTGATGCCAAAGGAAATTTGGCGTTGACACATAAAGGAATGGCGGATTATAATGATGAAGGATTCAAGAAATTTCTAAGAAGTTTAAAATAGTAGTATTTTATCAGTAGGTGTTCATACGACGGGGCTTGCCTCTATCGAAGAAACAATTTCCTATTCATACCTCGTGGGCCATTCCACGAGGTTCTTGATTTCCAAATGGGATGGAGGGTTTTAAACTTATCTGTCGCATTTGCAAAATACTTTAGATTTATACTCGCCTAAAAACAATTTTTATGATAAGTACACCAGTCTGTTCTTCTTTTCGTATTTTACTTCTGAAGTTAATTTAAATCGGATAGATATGAACTTTTGTTATAAAGCAATTATTTTATTGTTTATTGCTTCTTTCCCCATACAAAGTTGTGGCCATTCAAACGGAAATAAAAATATGAAAAATTCAGTTCAAGATTCGACGTCGAGTTTATTGAAGGCTGTTTCTGAAAAGAATGCAACTCTTGTGGCTAAAATTTTAGGTACACAACCAAATCTGGAAATTAAGGATAGTAAAGGAAGAACGCCTTTAATGATTGCTACCTACAATGCTGATAGTAAAATAGCTGAACTATTGATCTCTGCAGGTGCCGATGTGAACGCACAGGACGATCTACTGAACACTCCCCATTTATATGCTGGTGCAAGTGGCGACATGTCAATTTTAAAAATGAGTCTGGCCAATGGTGCCAATTTTGATGTTTATAATCGCTATGGTGGAACTGCACTGATACCAGCAGCAGAGAAGAGGCATTTGGAAGTTGTAAAACTACTTACTGAAATACCAGGTTATCCTATTGATCACGTCAATAGGCTCGGTTGGACAGCTTTAATGGAAGCGATTGTTTTGGGTGCAACTGGAGAAACACAGGTAGCTATCGTTAAAGTCCTTGTAGATGCTGGGGCTGACGTCAATATTGCGGATCATGATGGTGTTACACCGCTTCAGCATGCCAAGAATAGAGGTATGGACAAAATCGCCAAAATATTAATCGAAGCAAAAGCCCATTAAAACAAAAAGAAATGGATAAGATAAATGACAAAGACATGCAGCATTTGCGTCGCTGTGTAGAATTAGCACGAGAAGCACTTTCCTTAGGTAATCAGCCATTTGGCTCCGTACTTGTATCTGCCGAAGGTAAGGTTTTATATGAAGGTCGAAACGAAATAGTGACCACCGGCGACCGAACACGCCATCCGGAATTTGAGATTGCCAGGTGGGCAGCAACCCATATGACACCAGAAGAACGTGCTAAGGCGATTGTTTACACCTCGGGCGAGCATTGTGCTATGTGTTCCGCTGCGCACGGTTGGGTGGGCTTGGGCCGGATTGTGTACGTCAGTTCTGCTGAACAATTGTCGTCTTGGCTAGCGGAATTGGGAGTTCCTGAATCTGCTGTAAATTTGCTGCCAATCCATAAAGTGGTTCCTAATATCGAGGTGAATGGTCCTGTACCTGAGCTTGCTGAGCAAATCCGAGAAATGCACTTCCGATTTCACAAAGCTTGAAATCAAATGGGCGCTCGTAACAAATCAGAATCCCTGATAAGGTCTAAAGTTCAAAAGTTTTTGTTTTACCGCAAAGATCGCTAAGCGTTTCGCCAAGGTCGCAATCCTTATCCAGTTTTAAATAAAGCCAAAACCACGCCTGATTAGACGGAAAGGTATGTACTTAGGGTTATCTATTTTAAACTAGTAAATTTTGACACTAACTTGCCCGAACAGTGGGGGCGGGTTACAGGGATTTTCACAGATTCATTCCTAAGTAATGAAAAAAAAATAATTCGCTATCTATTTTACAAACCTGACTGCCGTGATGCAGGTGCAACAGACTTTCAGTCCGTTTAAAAAAACCTATAAAACGTTTTTAGGGTTGGCTGCCTATTGATCTGGGATAAATATGGACTTCAGTCCATAATGATATAGTCTATTTATTTCTTAAAACCTCGCATTTCCTTGCGATTATTCCTTGATTTACTTACAGTTAGGTTTTCGAATGTTCTTTATTTTTAAACGAAAATGAATTACTTATCCGTTGCGAAAAATCATTCCAAGAAGGTCTCACACTTTTTAGTAATTGACCAATACAACCTAATAGGCTCTAAATGAAGCGTCGTGTTCTTTTTTTATAATCTTGATATTCTGGAAATCTTCGGCTCAATAATTTTTCTTCATAAACCGATTTATAATAAAACAGGATCAAAAGCGAAAGTGTGACCGAAATCCTATAGAGTGAAGACCCGTAAATGGCATATCCAAACCCAGAAAAAATCAAAGCAGTATAAATGGGGTGTCTTGAGATGCGGAACGCACCATTGGTAATAAGTTTTCCAGAAGCCACTGGCGATGGAAAGGGAGAAAGCTTAGTATTCAGTTGTAAAAGGGCTATGGCTCCAAATAGTATGGAAAAGCCCAACAAAACTAAACCCGAATAGCATAGCCATTCGGGTAGTTGAATATCAGATATGCGTAGGGGCAAAAAATACGCTATAAAAAGCAATACCTGTACCGCTACAAAGGCATAATCCTTAAAAGATATATTTTGGTTCACTTTTCAAAATTCTTCTAAACCTATATCATTTTATTAGCCCTGAATTTAGAGAGATCAGGGCTGATAATGAAGAATTAAAGGTGTTTTTTGGCGAGATAAAAATCGACTTTTTCGAGTGAATCGTCCGCTAATCTTGCGTTAAGTTCGTCCAAGGTTTTTGGTGGACCGACGATGACTTTATCTCCTTTTTTCCAATCTAATGGCATGGATACCTTGTGTTCATCCGAAATCTGTAGCGCTTCCAAAACTCGTAGAATCTCATCCATATTTCTTCCTATATTTAAAGGATAATACATGATCAGGCGAATTTTTTTACTTGGATCAATAAAAAACACGGCACGAACTGCGGCAGTTTCACTTTCATTGGGCTGTAGCATTCCGTATAGTTTTGCTACTTTCATATCGATATCTGCGATGATGGGAAAATCAAAGTAAACACCAGTGTTTTCCCTAACATTTTGAACCCAACCCATATGAGAGTGGATACTATCGATACTTAAGCCTAACAATTCAGTGTTCAGTGCATCAAACTCACTTTTTCGAGTCGCAAATCCGCTCAATTCTGTGGTACAAACTGGCGTGAAATCGGCAGGATGTGAAAACATGACCACCCATTTATCTTTTGCAAAATCTGAAAATTTTATTTTCCCTTTGGTTGTAAGAGCTTCAAAATCTGGAGCAGTATCACCAATTCGAGGCATTGAAGTTCCTTGTTGTAATTCTAAATTTGTTTCCATAATTATATTTTAACTATTGTTTTTTATCTTTTATAAATTTAAGCAATTATTACTTTTTTAACCAATTACACAGGTTGCATAAATTATAATTGGCTATGTTTTAACATCTCATGGCCACATATCTTTGGTGTTGCTCTACTTTGGAAAATATAGTGAACAAAAGGTGTCCATATTAACAAACCCGAATAGCATAGCCATTCGGGTAGTTGTATCTTGTACAAATATAAAGATGAATAAAATTTTACCAAAGGCAGAAATCACTTCATTTGAAGGCCTTAATCGATATTAAGTTCAATCTTTAAATTCTTCAATGGCCTCGCTTAAATCATAAATTGTAGCGTTTTTAAGTTCATTTTCTAAAATGCTACTACCTGCAGTACTCCGATAGCCACCAGCACAATGTACGACAACAGGTTTGTCGGTTGGAATTTGACTGGCGGTGTCACGCAACTCATTAAGTGGATGCTCAAGCGCATTTTCGAAAAACTTACATTCATTGATCTCACTTTTATTTCTAATGTCAACAATAGTGTAGTTTTCTGGATGTTTTTTAAAATCCTCTAGGTCCAATTGATCCGTTTTGACCAGGTTTTCATTGGAAAGTGTTATGACTTTTAAGACCTGTTTTTCGTAGCCTATTTTTGCTAAACGATTTAAAATCTTGTCCTTGTTTTCCTTTTTGTCAATAACCAAGGTGAATTTTTCATTAGGTGCAACAATGGATCCTACCCAAGTTTCAAATTTGTCGATTTCTGATTCGGCTTGAATATTAATACTGCCTTTTAAATGACCTTTTTTGAAGATCGCTTCATTTCTCATGTCAACAATAAGACCTGTGGCCGTCGTATTTTCAATAAAAGGAATTTTTTCAATATTAGGATTTAACCTATCTGCACCCACTTTATTGATGTCCACATTAAATCCGAAATAGGATGGAATAAAGGGTTGACCATCGAGTAGGGTATTCATGAATTGCTCCTTGGATTGGTCTTTAAACGCCCAATTGCCCATGCGTTCGTCACCCAAAGTACTACTGGCAGCTTCGCTCAGATTCTTTCCACACAGAGAACCTGCACCGTGTGCCGGATACACAATCGTATCATCAGGTAATTCATTGAACTTAGTTGTAACAGTTTCGTACATCATTTCCGCCAATTCTTCACGTTTAGCAGTCATGTTACCCACATTTTCTCGTAGATCTGGACGACCAACATCACCAATAAATAGTGTATCTCCTGTAAACATCACGGTTTTATCACCTTCTGTGGCAACTATCGTAATACTGTCTGGAGAGTGTCCAGGTGTATTGATGGCTTTCAGAGTAATTTTGCCTAAGGTGATGCTGTCACCGTCATCAAACGTTTGGTGAGGATAATCGGCACCCAACTTTTTGCTGTTGTAAATAGTAGCTCCTGTCTCGTTATGGATTTCAAGGTGCGAGCTCACAAAATCGGCATGAGGATGGGTCTGGATAATTGCCGTTATTTTTGCGTCATTGGCTTTTGCAAAATCATAATACTGTTGAGGATCACGCTCTGGGTCTATAACCGCCATCTTACCTTCACTTACTATGGCATAAGAATAATGGGAAAGGGGTCCGTATTCAAATTGTTTGATATTCATAATGTTCAAATTTTTTTAAATTTAAAAAGTTATATCAACTTTCTTTAATTATTGATTACTTATTGGATAATTTGCTGTGTCAGCTTTTTAAAACTGCAAAATTGAAAGTTTTGGGTTGTTTTGAATGGTGTAATATGATCTGAGGTGAGGCATTTTATTTTTATAAAGTGGGGTTCAAATACCGATGTCAATGCATTTTCGTCATATCGAGAAATATCCAGACCGCTACATTTGGTAGGTCCTAAGTTTGAAAAAGTTCCGATAATTAATCTGCCGCCTACAAATTTATTGACAATGGCTCTGTACTTTTTAATCTGATCTGTGGATGTCAGAAAATGAAAAGCAGCCCGATCGTGCCATAGGTCGTAAATTTCTGTAGGTTCAAATGAAGTCACATCGCTCACAATCCACTGTACCTTCTTGGCATTTATGCCCAAACGTTTCTTTGCTTTTTCAAGGGCTTTGGCAGAAATGTCTAACACGGTGATATTTTGATAGCCTTTTTCAAGTAGAAAATCGACCAGTTTGCTATCACCGCCACCAATATCAATGATTTTAGCAGTTTTGGCAATCTGGGATTCCTCGATCAATTTCAAGGAAATCTCTGGTTTTTCTTGAGTCCAGCTAACTTCGCTTGGAGTTTTGTTCTCATACACAGATTCCCAATGCTCTTTGGTATTCATTGTCATATATTTATAATTGGGCCAATCATATTAACGGGTTTAGCTACCTCTGATTTGTGACTAAATTTTAAAGTTATTCCAAAGGTGTGCTTCTGTTTTCTTCTTAGAAGTAGTCCGTTTTGAGTAAGGCCAAAGATAACAATTTTGTGGCAGAATTAAGGCAATCATAGATTATAGAATACTAAACGGACCTTTGGTTAGCGTATTCAGAAATGATAATTAAAAGACTTACATTGATGAAGAATTATTCATGCTTCGAACGTTTTCGTTGAGGATCTTGACTTTTTTCTTCTGAGTTTTTAAAAACAACTCCATTCCGGTCCTAGTGGAATGTGAATTATAACAAGGCTCCATTGATAACATCTCGAAATGAGGTTCGAAATAGTTAAGATATTCTGTTTTGTTTCCACCAAACGGAGGTTTATCAGTATTTAAAGGGACATTAAACAGAAGGCCTACAATTTTCCCGTTTTCCAAGAGTAATTCAGCCGCTTTTTCTGTGTATGAAGGTCTTAAATTGGGATTTAGGGCGCAAAAAAAGGTTTGTTCGATGATTAAGTCAAAAGACATTTTTAAATCGAAAAAGTTCTTATGGATCAGATGTGCCGATGGGAATGAGGGCACCCGCTGTTTGATATTATTTAATGCTGTTTTGGACAGATCCACAACATATACATTATTGAATCCTTGATTGTGTAGGTATTCGGCTTCATATGAATTGCCTCCGCCAGGAATTAGTATCTTTAGCTCTTTATTGGTCAACTGATCGAAATATGTTTTAAGTGGCGGTGAGATTTCTCCCAAATCCCAGCCCATATCCTTATTTTTATAACGCGTGTCCCAATACTTTTCAGATAGCTCCATTAACCGTTGGTTTGAATGACGTTGATGATTTCGTCTTTCTGAAGCACACCAGATTGTCTCCAAACTTGTTTTCCGTCCTTAAAAAGTATCATAGTAGGAACACCTCTAACTTGATATTTAGCAGCTAATGCTTGATTTTTGTCTACATCTATTTTTATAATGGAAATACCATCACCTAAGCTGTCCTTGACTTGTTTTAAAATTGGGGCCAACATTTTACATGGACCACACCATTCTGCGAAAAAATCGACTAAAACAGGAGTGTCTTGATTTATTAATTCTGAAAATTTGCTCATAACTAAAAGGTTTTATTTATCAAAAGTAACCCCCCAAATACCTCTCACTTCATTGACGTCATACTCCAATGCTTTATCTTTTGGATATAAGATGGTCAGTTTTTTGAGTGTGGAAGGTTCAATGTTTTTAGGCTGTCCGTGGCATTGCAAGCACATAGCGTTGGTCAAGATAGGGTAGTAAACGTTTACTTCAGCAGCTGTTTGAGTGACCAACGGCATTGGAGGTTCTTGGTTTGCAATGCTATTTTTGTAGGTTTCAATATGTTCCAATTCTTCAGCGCTTGCTTGATTATTCTGATTTCGAGGTTTGTCTGAAACGCGTTTGAGTCGCACTTGTTGCACTACTGCCATACTATCTGTTAATGGATAAGCCTTTTCATTACAAAATGACAAAGCGCCAAGTGTTCCGTCATTTTGGATGGCTTGCATTAAATTCTTGCCTAAAACAGCTTGTGCATTTAATGCGTATTCCAAACCCCGTGCAGCATAATCGCTACTATCGATGTCAGATAATGACGATGTCATTTCCTGATTGCTTTGCAGTTCCTCTTTATCTTCTACGGTAATGCTCTTCGTTTTTTTACCATCATTACAGCTGTAAAAAGAGACCAATAGGACGATGATGACAATTATTTTTTTCATTTCTATACGTTTTTACTTCGAAAGTTTACCAGTGGCACAACTTACAAAGGATTTTGCTTTTGAGATTGAAGAGTTGCTGTCTTCAACTGTCGGATAACCAAGCTGTTTTAATTTTTCTTTGACCTGGAGCAAATCGCCTTCATTCAAATAATTGAAGGATAGTTTACTCTTGTCTAAATCTATTTGCAAATTACTAATGTTTGTTATGGTTGAAAGCTTAGTGGTAATAGTATTTGCACAGCCACCACATTTTAGATTTTGTACAACTATTGAAGTGTTCATAATTTTTAATTATAATTTAAGTTGTATCCTTTTTTGGGTTTTCGTTCCGAAAATTATTCAGAATACATTCATAATTAGATTTTGTTTTTTGTGATTGGTTTACAATGTTGAAGGACAGGTGTACTCTGATACAGAAATACCTGCTTCTTTTATCTGGTTGAATCCACCTGCCACGTCAATGATATTATGGATGCCTCTACTTTTCAAAATAGATGCCGCGATCATGCTTCTATAACCGCCCGCGCAATACACATAAAATGTTTGGTTGTGTTGAAATTCTACCAAATGCTCATTGATATAATCTAAAGGCGTGTTGTTGGCGTTTAATACATGTTCAGTTTCATATTCCCCTTCTTTTCTGACATCGAAGATGGAAACTTTATCTGTAGCGATAATTTCTTTGAATGTCTTGGCTTGGATTGAGGTTACGGTATCATATTCGAATGCCTCTTTTTTCCAAGTTGTAAAACCACCTTTAAGATAGCCCAACGTATTATCAAACCCAACCCGTGACAATCTTGTTACGGTTTCTTCTTCTCTTCCTTCTGGGGTGACCAATAAAATAGGTTGCTTAACATCCGCAATTAGAGCTCCGACCCAAGGCGCAAAACCGCCGTCCAGCCCAATAAAAATGGATCTCGGAACATGTCCCTTTGCAAATTCTTCCTGACTTCGGACATCTAATATAATGGCACCAGATTCATTGGCAGCAGTATCAAATGCGTCTGCTGATAAAGCTTGGGTGCCTCTTCTTAAAATATCATCAATGTGTTCATAACCTTCTCTGTTCATTTGAACATTAAGTGGGAAATAGGATGGAGGAGGCAGCAATCCATCGATTACTTCATCGATAAATTCTTCTTTGGTCATATTGGCCCTCAAAGCATAGTTCATCTTTTTTTGATTGCCCAGAGTGTCTACGGTCTCTTTCATCATATTTTTGCCACAAGCAGAACCTGCACCATGTGCTGGATAAACGATGACATCATCAGCTAGGGGCATAATCTTAGTACGTAAACTTTCGAATAAAAAACCAGCTAAATCCCTTTCTGTTAAAACACCCATTTTTTGTGCTAAATCAGGTCGGCCTACATCACCCAAAAACAAGGTGTCTCCACTGAATATCGCATGATCCTTCCCGTTTTTATCCCTTAAAAGAAAGGTTGTGCTTTCCATGGTATGCCCCGGAGTGTGCAAGGCAATTATGGTAATATCCCCAAGTTTGAATTCTTGATTGTCTTTAGCAATAATGGCATCAAAGGAGGGATTGGCATTTGGTCCATAAACAATTTCTGCCCCAGTTTCTTTGGCAAGAGTAACATGGCCACTAACAAAATCAGCATGAAAATGGGTCTCAAAAATATATTTTATTTTGGCAGCGTCTTTTCTTGCTCTATCGACATATGGTTGTATTTCTCTTAATGGATCTATGACTGCGACCTCTCCGTTACTTTCAATATAATAGGCGCCTTGTGATAAACAACCTGTATAAATTTGTTCTATTTTCATAGTTTAAAAATTTCTGTCCACGATGCTCTTTGAGGAAATTTCAATAATCGTTTGAGTATTGGTTTGACTTGGGTTTGGTGAGTAAAATTTGTTCAAAGGTATAAACTCTTATTAGTTTTTGCAGTAACCTAGGTTACAAATTGATGTCTTACTTTAAATTCCATGTAAAATATAAAGATTGCCATGACAAAAATGAAATAACCAAAAGCCTTCTTTAATTTTTCACCATTTATGAAATTGCTTAAATAACTTCCGATGAAGATACCTACAAAAGATAGACCTGTAAAAAGTGCTAAAAATGCCCAATCTATGCTCATTGTTAAGGCGTCTCCCAAAAAGAAGCCCAATAGTGACTTGAATGCAATTATTATCAACGAAGTGCCAACAGCAACTTTCATTTCCACTTTTGCTAATATCACCAATGCTGGAATGATCAAAAATCCACCACCGGCACCAATCAACCCCGTAATTCCACCAACAAGTAAACCTTCAAGTACAATTAAAGGATAGTTGTATTTGGTTTTCTGGTTTTTGTTAATATCGATTTTGTTGTTTTCTTTAAGCATTGAAAACGCGGCAGGAATCATCAATAACGCGAAAAAACCAAACATTCCCATACGTCGTGTAAATTCGAAATCGCCAATTGTAAATAACAATTCAGGTAATGCCGGTATCACAAAATACCTAACTAGCGTAACACCGAGTATTGACGGAATGCCAAATACAAATGCGGTTCTCCAATCTACGTAACCATTACGATGTTGTTTTACCCCACCAACCAGTGCACTGGCACCTACAATAAATAAGGAATAGGCTGTTGCAGCTTTCTCATCAATTGAAAATAAATAGGCCAAAACGGGTACTGCCAAAATTGAACCCCCACCACCAATAATACCTAATGAAACACCAATTGCCAATGCACTTATATATCCAAAAACCTCAATTAATTCCATACGTTGTAACTTATGCAACAAAAATACCCCGTTTACATTGCAAGTGAGGTAACATGGGTTACATAATTCTTATAATTTTATTATTTTTAAATAGTTTCTCCCAAGCTCTATCTTGCCAAGTTGCTCCATCTTTTTTAATAATCTTGAGATGACTACGCGAGAAGTGTACAGGTCATAAGCTATTTCTTGATGCGTGCTATTTATAATATCATTTTCATTGACACGTACCTTTTCGAGTAAATACTGTGTTAACCTTTCATCCATTTGATAGAAGGCGATACTGTCCAAGGTCATCAGTAATTCATTGATACGGTTGTGGTAACTTTCAAAAACAAAATTGCGCCACGATTTATATTTTGCAGTCCATTCTTCCATTTTACCAACTGGCACCATGATTAATTTGGTATCCGTTTCTGCTATGGCTCTGATTTCACTTTGCTTTTGACCCAGACAACAGGTCATGGTCATGGAACAGGTTTCACCTTTTTCTAAATAATAAAGCAAAAGTTCGTCGCCCTCGTTGTCTTCGCGCAATACTTTAATAACTCCAGAAATTAACAATGGCATGGATTTTACATATTCTCCAATTTCCATCATTTTGAAACCTTCAGGAATCTCTTTGAAAGTCCCTACCTGGACTATTTCATTGAGTAAAGCATCTTCAAATAAGTGCCCGTAACTTTCTTTTAATTCATTGATCATTTTTTGATTGCGTTTAGTTATTTAAAATTGATTTTAATTTAAAATAAGATCCATGTTATTGATCAGGTCCCAATCGGACAGGGTTTGTTCTTCTTAATGTTTAACGACATGATATATTGGTGTTTTGAAATGATGCTATAATAACTAAATGCAAGTTTATCCCATTTCAAAAATACCGGTTCAAGATAATAAAGTAAGTGACTATGTTAGGTAGAGATTTTACTTTTATTTTTTAGGGAGAGTATACGATTTGCTTTTTATTCCCACCAGTGGGTTTTAATACCCCGAGGTTCTTGATTCTATCATAAGAGATCTAGTTTTCATCAATATAGCTTTTGTAAAATTCAATACCACGATTGAAATTTTAAGTTGTGGTGTGTGATCAGCGAACTTTCGAATTTTGTGGGCTTAAAAAATGTTACTATTTTGGAAACGATATTAAAATGGCTTCCAAAACCGAGGTTTGTTTTGCCGTCAAGTGTTTTACTTGTTCAGACCAATGTTGATCAAAACCCATTGACTTGAAGCAAAATTACTTAAATTTTATCTGTTTCATGATGATTCTCAGTATTCAATGGAAGTTACTCAGAAGATTAGACGCTAAAAGTTTGTAAAGAACATTATAATATGCTATTATGAGCGGCACTAATAATTATAATATTTTTATGAAGATCATTAAACTTCATTTTTCTGTAATCCATAGAATTCATAACATTTTTTATACTTTATTATTGAGGCCTCATGCTATCCGAGGCAAAAACCGCTGACGCTTTTCATTATTTTTAGTAATTTTAAGATGCACTAAATAAAGACATCTCAAAAATTACATTTCCTATTTTTTCTATAGAGAAGAACTAGTCTAACTATTCATTTTTTATATATATACCATTTTTTTATGTCGATTAAAGTTACCAGAAAAGAAAGTGCATCAAGATTCTTAGGTCTCGTTGTAAATAAAACTGTTTTTTTAAGCGCAATTTCTGTCATTATTTTTAGCATTGGCTTCACTCTGATATTTGAGCAGGAAGCCGATTATTATTTTGGAATGGCCCAAACTTTTGTTTCTGCCCACGGCGGTTGGATTTACACTCTAGCCGTAAACTTATTTATTGTTTTTTGTTTATATATGGCCTTTAGTAAATTTGGTGCCATACGAATTGGAGGAAAGAATTCAAAACCTGAGTTTAGCCTATGGGCTTGGTTTGCAATGCTCTTTAGTGCTGGAATTGGAAATGGATTGGTACTTTTTAGTATTGCAGATCCTGTAAGGGACTTTTTAAATCCGCCGCGATTGGCGGGTCAAGAACCTGCGCTTATTGCCCAAGAGGCCATTAATTTTTCTTTTCTGCATCACGGCATACATGGCTGGGCTATTTACTCAGTTGTTGGTCTTTCATTAGCTTACTTTACGTTTAATAGAAAAATGCCCCTTACCTTACGTTCAGCATTTTATCCTTTGCTAGGAAACCGAATCCACGGGTGGATGGGAGATCTGATTGATATTATGGCGGTAATTACGACGCTCTTTGGTCTGGCAACGACCATCGGGTTTGGTGTAGGGCAGATCAATTCAGGGCTTACCCATGTGTTTGGCGTTCCGAATGCCTTGTTCTATCAGGTTCTTATAATTTTGGGTGTTACGTTAGCGGCTACCATTTCAGCTTTTAGCGGAGTGAACAGAGGTGTTCAAATGCTAAGTAAACTCAACGTTAGAGTAGCATCTGCTATCTTTTTATTAGTTCTTATTTTAGGCCCTACAACCTTTATTTTTAAGTCTTATATCCAAAATATTGGAAGTTATTTGGTACATTTTGTAGATATGTCCACTTGGACCGAATCTTTACAAGGTACCGATTGGCAAAAAACAAGGACCATCATGTATTGGGGTTGGTGGATTTCCTGGTCGCCATTCGTCGGAACTTTTATCGCCCGGATTTCTCGGGGACGAACCATAAAAGAGTTTGTTCTATGCGTTCTAATTTTACCAGCCTTGGTGACGTTCTTATGGTTTAGTGCTTTTGGAGGAACTACCATGCGCGATATTCTCCTTGGAGATACAGCCATGATTGCTGCGGTAAATGATAATATTTCTACGGCACTTTATGTGTTTTTTGACAAGTTTCCATTAGCAATGTTGTTGAAGGTTTTGGGCGTGATCCTGATTTGTAGTTTTATAATTACCTCGGCAGACTCAGGGGCATTGGTCGTAGATAGTATTACCTCTGGTGGAAAATTAAAGACACCAAGATACCAAAGGGTGATTTGGGCAGTTGCCACTGGGTTGATTGCTGCGGTCTTGATGTATGGAGGGGGACTGAACGCACTACAAACCGTAGTGACCATTTCCGGATTGCCTTTTGCCATACTTTTGGTAATGATGTGTTTATCACTATACAGAGGAGTCAACGAAGATTATCAAAAGTCAGCACGAAAGGAAAAACTTTTGGAAAGGGAATCTTACAGAAAAAATATAATTGAATTGGTAAACAAGGAGCGAGAAGAGAGAAACTTGAAAAAAATAGACCCTGAAATCCAACCTAAAAAGAAGCCTAAAATAACTGACATCTAAATATTTGCAAATCGATGTTGCGATTAAAGTTAGTAACCATTAAACTATTAAAATGACAAAGAAAATAAAATTAGATAACGATTTAAAACTGATGGTCGCTTTAGACCTTACCGAAATGGATCCCATTTTGTTAAGTTACGTCAGCTTTCTTTGTAATGTGTGGAATATTGAGCATTTATATTTTACGCATAACATCAAACAATACAAGTTATACGATCTATACGATGAGTTCCTGGAAGAAGGCATTACAGTAGAGGATATTGTAGATAGAGGCTTGGAAAGATCAATCCAAAGGCATTATACAGCTGCCGTACCACATACCGTATTGATCACTTCCGATGATTATACGGAGAGCATTTTGACCCATCTCGCCAAAGAGTATAAAATCGATATTATGGTCACCGGCAATAAGGATGAACTGCAGGGTACTGGTGCATTGACCCAAAAATTGGTGCGAATGCTTGATGCCCATGTTTTATTGGTCCCTGAGGAAGCCAAGCACAGAATGGAAAACGTCTTGGTCCCGACCGATTTTAGCTCGGACTCCGCAAAGTGTTTTTCAGTTGCCGAAAGTTTGGTCGAACGTTCTGGCGGAAAAATAGAAGGTTTACATGTTTATAATATTCCTTCATTTTTCTTCCCCTATATTAACACAGAAAAGGCGATTGATAAAACGGAGCATCATCTAAAGGAAAAAGTCAAACAATTTCGAAAGAAATATAAACTTCGGGAAGAAATTCCGTTTCGCTACACCGACAGAGAAAATCTGTCCGTAGTCGAAGCCATTGAGCTTCACGCAGAAAAGGGGGATTTTGATATTGTCGTGGTTTCAGCTCGAAGTGGAAACACTATCACTTCCTTGTTTGTAGGAAGTGTGACCAACGATTTATTGATTAGAAATAGAAAAATGCCATTATTGGTGATACGGTAAATAACATTTTTCAAAATTAGGTTTTTGCTTTTGATGGCCTCTCTCGATTCTTTCAGGAGAGGCTATTTTCAATGGTCAACCTGTTTTACCCAAACTATGGTTTAATATGGAGGTTTCTAGTCAATTCCTATCAAATTTGTGCTGAGCGAAATCTGCACGAGAAATTTTATACTTTTTGACCAACACACAGAGACCTGCAATTATGAGGTCCTATTTTTAAAATGCTAAAGACTCAAAAACTTATTGCCTTCCTCAGAAATCATACTGACATCCCAAGGTGGATTAAAAGTGAGATTGACCCTAATTTTATCATTGGGAAACGATTGTTGCATAGATTGTGTTGTGGCATCTACAATGGATTCACCCATCGGACAGAAGCGGGTGGTCAAGGTCATCGTGACAACATTTTCTTTTTCTTTCTCGTTGAAATCGATCTGATATACCAGACCTAAATCGACGATATTCAAATCAATTTCCGGATCCATGACATGATATAACCCCTCTAGGGCGATAGTTTTTTTACTTTCGTTATTTGTTTTTATGTTCATTTTAGTTGTGCTTTATGAAATAAAATTTTGAATACATTTAAATTATATAATAGTGCGGTAGCAAGTAAGAAAACAGCCCCTATTTTTAGTATAAGCATATCCGTACTAACGATGCCATAACCAAATACTACAAACCCTATGATATAAGCTGCCGTTGTAGCTATGAAAATTGGCGTACTGAAAAGTTCTTTGGGATTTGGAGTTTTACCTAAGCCCGCAATATGATGATATACTTTATTCCAGATAATGAAAGGAAGTGTTTTAAACGTCATGCCCAGAATGATGGCTGTGATCCATCCAAAAAATATGGTAAAGCCATATAACAATACAAATTTCACGTTATTCATTGAAGTGAATACTGTAATGATCCCAACCAGAATGAGCACTGGAACGACCATGAAAGCAACAGAAACCATAGATATTCTCACTTGACCATCTACTTTTTTTCGAATACGCTTGCTATAGGATTGCTTTATATAATATCCAAAAAGTATAATGCCCATACCAATTAATACTATGGGGATGAGGTATAAACCAAATTCCAGCGACATAAAAATGATAGGAATGAAACTCAGCAATCCTCCATTAATAAGCGCATATACGAACCAAAGTATTTTTTTGTTTTCATATTTTGAAATTAGGAACATGGGTATCAATCGGGACCCCACGCCTAAGACCATAACTAGAAACCAACCAATAATTCCCATATGCGCATGAAAAGAAAGGTAATATAGAGAATCTTGTGAAAGAATATTATAGGTGAAATTATAAATCAACAATAAGCCTAATCCGGTAGTCAGTATTAGCCAAAAGGCAGCAGTAATCGCAAATGTGGCATGCACATTTCCTTTTTTGCTTTTGGAGATACTCATTATGAGATTGGCAATATAACAGATGATGGAAAGGTTTATAAGAATTGCTCCAGTCTGTGCTATGATTCCCATATTAAATTTATAAAATGAGAAAACTAACAAAGGAATTCCAATGGCGGCAAAATAGAAGGATAAGTGTGCCAATAAATTGCTGTGTAATTTACCTTCAATCAGTACTGGAAATAGCTGATGGCTCGCTCCAAGAATAATCATTGTGCCCCAGCCCAAGGCTAAAGTATGCGTAATTGCCAAGGTATAGGGGTTAAAATAATGCTGGGTAAATGCAACAGTATTTTGCATGATCAAAATGGTTGATAGTAAAAACGATAAAGCTGCATAGCCATAAAAAGGAATGACCACTTTATATGACGTGTTTTTAACTAAGTTGCCACCAGCTACAAACATGTTAATTTTTATATATTAAGAGCTGTACATTGCCATCGCTGATTTCATTGATGCGATATTCAAATTTCTGATCTGCCAATTCGGGCAGTAAAAAAACAGGAATACGTTTATGATATACATACAAAGCTTTGTCCCTTGGTAGTTTATCAAGCTCAGTTAAAATGATGTGCATGGGAAGTGGCATTTCAAGTTGACGTACATCTACCGTGACTAAATTGTCCTTATATCTATCCATGACCTCATCCCAACCGTTGCTGGCACTTGCTTTAGGTGTTGTTGAAATAGCTTCCGTTTCCGTTTTTTTATGAAAATAGGTTTCCACCAAATCATCACTTATCACATCTGAATATACAGCGAATCCTTGATTTTCAAGCATTTTAATCAGCGGAACTGGTTCAAACGTGTTAATGATTTTTAAAGCTTGACCCGACTGGACGGTTTTAATTTTATTTAAAATTAAGTTAAGCGGATCTTTGCCTGATGCCAGCAATTCACGCACATCAAAATCAATAATCTGCTCCTTAGAAAGTTGTGTGATAAATGCGGGTAGCTTTTTTGTTTGCTCCTCTACGGGCAAAATTGCCTGGTCAATCTCAAATCCCAACGGTTTGAGTTTATTAAAGAAAACCGTCATCTCGCATCCCGCCATTTCTGCTGCCATGGCTAAGGTTGTCCTGCCAACAAACACTTTTCTCAATAGCGGATTTCTATAGGTCTCAAACTTTGAACTGATGTTGATAATCGCCTCCAGAGCATCCGGATGTTCTTTTATGATACGGGCGATTTTGGTATTGGCGTTAATTGGTTTCATCATTATTTTTCTAATTGAATGGCCTTAGGAAACAGAATGTTATTTTCTAAATGAATGTGCAGTAGGGTATCTTCTTCAAATTCCCTTAACATTCGATACAATAAGGAATAACTCGCGCAAGCATCTTCAGGCAAAACGTAGTTATGGGTAAGTGTCTTGATTCTATTCAAACTATTTCCAACAGTCTCGTGTTCCTTTTCATGATTTCCGACAACATCTTCTATAGATTTGAAATAAGCTGATTGGGGCCGTGGCGTACTTTTATCTGCACGGACCAATTCTTTGATATAAGGAAACAGCATCATTTCTTCTTTTCCTATATGTTCTATTAATTCGGAGTTTAAAGCTTTTACAAGATGATTGATTTCCACTAACTCAGGGTGGAGATCACTGTGGACTTCCATTACCTTATTCGCATTTGTAGTGATATCTGGAAGGTTTTTTCGAAGAAAACGGTGATGAGTGTTTACAATATAATCTACAAGAAAGTCTAATTCCCATTCATCATAAGGCATAGGGTGTGAGGCAGGTACCTTATCAGTTTGCTGTAATTCCTGTTCTACTTTAGTCACATCAAGTCCTTTCTCGGCACAAGCTTCTTTTACTGTTTTTTTCCCGCCGCAACTAAAATCTAGACCATACTTTTTAAAGACTTCCGCTTTGCGTAAATCCTTGGCTGCAAGTTCTCCCATGGTTTCATCGATTTCTCCAGCAATATTCTTTCTTATTTTAACTTTCCACCAGACAGGACCTTCCTCCAAATACTCCCAAGTAAAAACATTTCCTCGCTCTCCAAGAAGTTGATAGTACAGGGGTTTAGGATCGTGATCATTATGAATGATTAAGCTTTCTCCTTCGTTTAGCGCATCGTAGCGCAAAAAAATGGTAGGATGTTTATGCTTAGGCTCTAACAAGGTGACATTAAGAATGCTATCTATTGTTGTTTCCATTTTGTCCAAAATTATTTAATATACGGGGTTGCCCGATTGTTTATTTTTTAGTGATTTTTATTTTAAACCATTCAGGGCCTTGCTCTAAGTATTCCCATATAAACACATCGCCTCTTAGTTGAATCAATTGGTAATAAAGCGGCTTTGGATCATGGTCATTGTGTAAAATAAAATGCTCTCCGGGTTGAAGCGCATCATATCGGGCAAAGATGGTAGCGTGTTTAATTCTCGGTTCAAGAAGGGTTGCATTGAGTATGTTTGAATTTTCCATTTTTATTTGATTTAATAGATTATAGTATTTATTTCTTA
>Ga0208015_1000411_pt1 | contig 24100 bp, 25 predicted proteins | sample 26BtaG_FD_184101 | JGI IMG/M metagenome (GOLD analysis project Ga0208015, IMG submission 184101) | Marine viral communities from Cariaco Basin, Caribbean Sea - 26B_WHOI_OMZ_CsCl (SPAdes) (version 2) | ecosystem: Environmental > Aquatic > Marine > Oceanic | place: Caribbean Sea: Cariaco Basin...
CAGTAATCGTGTTTTTATGGTGGCCTTTTGTGTTTTACAGTGGTTGGGTAGCAGTAGCCAGTATTGCCAATGTAGCTTCCTATTTAACAAAAAAAGAGTGGAGCGGTTTTGGAATGTCTGATGAGGCATGGACAATATTTATGATCATTATAGCCTTAATCATTAATTTAATTGTTACTTGGACGCGCAACATGCGCGAATTCGCGTTGGTTGGTGCATGGGCACTCATTGCCATTGCGGTTGCCAATTATAATCAGGAGGTGTCAATTGCCTATGTTGCAGGTATAGCTGCATTTTTTTTGATTATCAGTAGTTTGCTTCATGGTTATTTAAATAGAAGCACAAATCCTTTGGTAAAATTGAGGAAGTTTTTTTCTAGAATTGGTTCTAAAATAGTATAATTCATGGGATAAAACTTACAGCTTGAAAGCCACAAATCCTTTTGTTATTTTGGGTCGAATTAACTCTTGGCTATAGAATTTAGATATAGCTTTTAAAATTAACCTTAAAAGCCAATTCTTATGTGTACGATGAATGTATGGGAAATCAAAACTACCCTATATCGATGGTTTCAACGATATTTCGAGTTATTGGTGTTGCAACAGTATTTCTTTTATTTATTTTTATCCTTATATAGATGAAACTGGTATTTTATCATTGTTTTTTATGACATCTCCTAAAATCTTATATATTAGCATGTTGAGGTATACAGGGTTCAACGTCAAGATACCAGAAGATATTTTCTAAAGAGATGAAAAACATACTGATATATGGAGCATCGGGTCATGCTAAAATGATTGTAGATATCGTTCAGAAAACTAACTATTATAAAATGAAGGGATATATAGATTCTTTCAAAACTATTAATCAGGTAGTATTCGGCTATTCCATTTTAGGTAATTTGGATCATCTTCCAGATTTGATTGATAAATTTAATATTGAAGGTATTGTTATCGCTATTGGTGATAATTTTACCAGAAAGGAGGTTTATCACAAAATCAAAACCATTGCACCAGATTTAGAATTTGTCGTTATAATCCATCCTAGTGCAATTGTGGCTTCAGATGTGTTGATTGGAGAAGGTTCTGTTATTATGGCTAATACAGTCATTAATGCGCAAGCAAAGATTGGAAGGTTTTGTATTCTTAATAGTAGCTCTATTTTAGGCCATGAAAGTATTATGGCTGATTTTTCAAGTTTGGCTTCGCGAGCTACCTTAGCTGGTAATGTCTGTATAGGAGTTGGGTCGGCAGTTTGTTTGAGTTCCACAATAATTCAAAATATTTCCATAGGCGATAATACGGTCATTGGAGCGGGTTCTTTAGTGTTGAAAGATATAGGTTCCAACAAAACAGCATATGGCGCGCCCGTCCGTGTCATCAAAGACAGGGCGCCGAACACAAAATATTTAGGAAAAAAAAATTAAATATGGCTTTGAATTACGTACGGCATCAATTGTTTTGGCTCTTGGATTATTTTAAAAATAATCAGTTATCAAAACAGCTGAAAGAAATAGAATTCTGTGTGGAACAACCAAATTCTGATCTCGCACACCAGATTAAGGCAGCGTACCTAAAAGATTTGCTGACTCATGCTGTAAAAACAACACCATATTATCAAGGATTGACCCGTCCGAGTTCCGTTGCAGATTTTCCAGTTATAAAAAAAACGATTATCCAAGAGAACTTTGAGCTCTTTCAATCCAGTATATTTAAAGACAAGAAAAATTTTAAGGTGTCTACAAGTGGCTCTACCGGTGTGCCTTTCTTTTTATATCAAAATGATGGGAAACGCCTTAGAAACCACGCAGATGTTATTTATTTTTTTAAGGAAGCAAATTTTAATGTTGGAGATCGTTTATACGAACTTGAGGTATGGCGTAATCATAATAAAAAAGGAAAGTTGAAATCATGGCTCCAAAATATAAATCAATTTGACGTTTCAAGATTAACCGATGAACGTATACAAACTTTTTTAAAATTGTTAACATCTGATAAACAATCTAAAAAGACTTTGTTGGGCTTTGCATCTGCATATGAAATGATTGCCCAATATTTGGAGAAAAATAATATGACTTTAAAAAACATTGAACTTACCTCTGCTATTGCGAATGCCGAACACCTTAATTCTTATACAAAATCGACTCTGGGAAAACATTTAAATACCGTAGTGTTATCTCGGTACTCAAGTGAAGAAATAGGGGTTATGGCACAACAAACAATAGATTCACCCAATAGTTTTGTGATTAACAATGCAAGTTATCATGTTGAGCTATTGGATTTGAAAAATGACGCTCCTGCCAAACTTGGTGAGTTTGGAAGAATTGTTGTCACCGATTTGTTTAATTATGCGATGCCTATTATAAGATACGATACGGGTGACATTGCACAATTTGGTTTAAATAAAAATGGAGTTATGGTGTTAACGCGTATTGAAGGTCGTCAAATGGATCTCATATATGATTCTAAAGGGAGTATCATTTCTTCATTTGTGATATATACCAAGTTTTATCGTTATTATCATTTGTTGAAACAATATCAATTTATTCAACAGGGGGAAAAAGAATATGAAGTAAAATTGAATCTTCAAGGCGATAATTTTCAATTCGAAAATCAATTAATAATGGATATTAAGTCAGATTTTGGAGAAGACGCACAAGTCACAATTACTTACGTAAATGAAATTCCTGCATTAGCTTCGGGAAAGCGAAGAAAGGTAATTAATAATTATAAAAATAATACGTAATCTTTATAGCCTATTTCCAAATTTATACCGGAACGTTTGCCAAGTCAAACTTCTAAAAGTTTTTTAAAGTTAAATTCACAGTTTTTTGTTTAAAGAGTATTACACTGAGGTATAATTTTATGGGTTGAGAGTTAGATTTTCGCTGGTATTTTATGGCTGATTTATTGAAATACTCGCTTATGGAATAGAAATTTGTTATGTGCTCTTTTTCCAAGAGCTTAAAGCTTTGATATCTTAAAAAGGAGGCTATGTTTTTACCTCTGTATTTTTCAAAAACATACATGCTATGCAGGTAACTGTCATTTTCTCTTAAATTAAAATAACGGTTCCTAAAGGTAAATGACTGTCTGCGGATAAATAGAAAAGCCACAATATTCTCATCGTGTTTTAGGCCAATACAAGTTTCACCAGCATTCAAATAGCCTAACAGATCTTTATCTTCAATTCCGATGATGGCACTTTTTATAAAGTTAATTTCAGAGACGCCAAACACAGAAAGTTTTAGATCTAAATCGGTTGCCGTATGGGTAGGTTCCTCGATGGATTGCATGGTCGTTTTAGACCAATGATAGGGCATGACGTCTATACCTATCCTTGCAAAATTATTGCGTACGCCTTGCCAGAACATGCCATGTTTAATGATTGCGGCTATAGATTTTAGTCTGTTTTTAATTCCTTTATTGCCTATTTCCATAGAAACTGATTCTTCACAAACCTACGAATATGACACCTATTAACTTTGATTTTAGTGCCTACAAATAAGGCGGCCAAAAGAAAGTCGAATGAATTTTAAATAAGAATTTTCTTATTTAATATAATACCCCGACTAACTTATTCATAAGATTAAAGATACAGTAATTAAACCCACTGTAGGATTGTTAAATGAGATTATGGTGATAATAATAAGTTGCTAATCAATGAGGTGGTTTCAGTTTTCTACAATGTATTTAGGATAAAGTATAACAAATTAATGGTCCTTATTTTAGTTAATAGGCTTCTAATCCGAGTTTTATAATCTCATCGCTGAACTTGCCAAACAAAGGGCCATTTGTAATTTGATGTATATCAATATTTTGATTATAAGTATTATACTCAATAAATATGGGTGAATCAGTATTGTCCAATCCTATGTCCCACGAGACAAATTTGAAATAAGGGACAATGGGATGCATGGTTTTGGCCATTTTTACAATGCTGGCATAGTTAGGGATTCGGAAGCCTTCAAAAACGATATCAGTGTGGGTTTTAGTTAGAATCTCTCCGTTTTTCAAGTATCCATTTTTACTTAAATAACCTTTACTGTCAATGCCAATGATAATGCCACCGCAAGCATAGTTATCAACTGGGCTACCTGCTTTCCCTACTTTAAGCACAGAAGACAACACATATACGCCGTCCGGTCTCAAATAGGTCATTATTCGTATGGTATTCAGGGAAGAAGGGTTTAATTGTTTTAATGCTTGGCTTTGATCCACAAATTCTTGTATAATAAAATCCTTGTTATACATTTTGAAAATATTTTTGACCCTGAGATTCTTATATTTAGCAACCTTGATTTTCATGGTAAAGGTTTCTACTTGATTTCCGCGACCAGAATCGATGGTAGGTTTAATTATTAATGGTTTGCTGGTGGCGTTACAGGCATCAATAGCCAATTCTTCATTTATAATTATGTTATCAATATAATAGAACCCATTTATATTTTGTATGATGCGTTTAGGTTGGTTAAAATCTTTAAATAATATGTAATAGAGGTTTTTATCTACCAAAGCAGGCCATTGGCGCATTTCATTAAACTTAGGCAATATGGAGGATCTAAAAATGTCCTCAGGTATATACTCAGGATGAAATTGTTTGTTCAAATGTGTATAATAGCTGTTGCCAATAGGTATTGTTCAATTTGATGCCTTTAGATTTGTAATAGGATTTGGCTTCTTTTATTTGATTAGGTTGTAATTTTTGGATGCTGTTTTTCTTAATGAGTTCTTTAATGTTTGTTCTGGAATTCATTTTTGTATTAAATGAAAAGAAACGATTTTTATAATAAATTAAAGGTCTGGTCAGAAATTGTTTAAGTGCTGAATATAAGCCCATTTAGAATGTTTTTAATGTGTAATTAAAGCTCCATTTTGAGAACAATACGACACTTAAAAACAATTTGATAGGCTTCGAGTTGAGTTTCTCCTTAAATCTGATTGTAGACTTATTAAAATACTCGCTAACACTATAATAAGTTTTGATGTTTTCTTTTTCTAAATATTTATAACTTTGATAGCGTAAGTAGGGAGCAATGTTTTTTCCCCTATAGGACTCGAAAGTATACATGCTATGCAAATAGCTTTCCGTATCCATTAAATTGAAGTAACGATTTCTGAACGTAAATGGTTTACATTTAATAAACATGTAAGCAGCAATTTCACCGCTATTTTTTAATCCAATACAGATTTCACCATTTTTAAGATCGGCCAGTAAATCTTTTTGCTCTATCCCAATAATGGTATCCTTAATATAATTGATTTCAGTTTCGCCAAATATCGAAATCTCAAAATTGGTGTCTTCCCCTCGCAACTTTGGTGGAGTTATTGGACTTGTAGCTTCCTTAACCCAATAATAAGGCATTAAGTCTAAACCAATTTTTGCCAAGTTATTGCGAACGCCATGCCAAAATAAGCCATGCTTTATAATGTTTGAGAGCCATTTAATGCGATATGAAAGCCCTGTTTTATCTCCTTCCATAGCTAATGCTAATTATAAACACGACCATAACGACCAAATCCTGGCTCCATATTCATTTGGGCCCTGAATTCTGAAGGGGTCATGATTTTACGGTCATTTGCTTTTGCAACAACATGAATACGTTCTACAAGTTCACCATTAGTGGCAAGTTTAGTTCTCTCCGTATCGTACCATATGTTATCCTCTAAACCTACACGAACTCCTTTGCCAATGGCTATTGCCAAAAAGTTCATCGTCATTTGTTCACTTCCAATTCCAGCAATACTGATTAGGGCATCTTTTGGAAGGTCATTTAACATGACTCCAACATGGAGCAAATTGGTTTGTGCGCAGGCGATATTGCCAAAAAGAAGATTATAATATAAGGGAGGTTTTATAATATCCTTTTTTACGAGATAATTACCAAAGTTTATCATGCCAACATCAAATACCTCTAATTCTGGCACAATACCCTTAGACTTCATTGCTTTAGCTAAGTCTTCAATCATGTTTGGAGCATTCATACTCGCTACTTTATTAAAGTTTAGAGAGCTTAAAGTTAAACTTCCCATGTCTGGCTTTAAATCTCCATCTAACGAAAGTACCTCAGATCTCTTATCAAAGGTATTAAAGTTGCGGCCACTTAAAGATGCACATATGACTAAGTCAGGTGCATATTTTCTTATGCCAGATATTATATCAGCATATACCTCTTTTTTATAAGTTGGAACGCCTGTGGTTTCATCTCTTGCATGAATATGGGCCAAAGTAATTCCTAATTCATAAGCGCGATGCACATCTTCTACAATCTCATTTATGGTTATAGGGACATGGCGTGTCATCTCTTTTGTAGGAATCATTCCTGTTGGGGTGAAATTAATAATTAACTTCTGCATGAATATTGAAGATTAGATGAAGTGAGAATTTAACATAATAGTTTCAATTAGAGGTAAATAAATCGTTGAAGAGGATATCTTAACTATAAAATGTAGTTTTCATTAATTCATGTGAATAGTAAAACTTAAGATTAGTCAGCAATGGGGCAGTCGTGCTCTTTGCAAAAAATGGAACAAAATCAGGTTCTTGTTTTTTGCCAAAAAATTAATGGGAAAACAAAGAATTTTCACGTTATTAGTCAAAATAACAAGGTTGGATAATAGTTATAAAGCTCACGGATCTACATCTCTGATGTCATATCTAATCATGCATATTAGAAGATTCAATGAAGTTGTCTGAAGTTTTTGACAAACTTTGTCATGACTCTAAGGTCGAAATCGCTTTAAATTCCCAAAAAGTATTTCTCGGTGCCAGGGCTTCGTAGGTCATGAGCTCTTTGGATTCCGAGGTTGGATAGGTTAATTTCCAGGCATGAAGACAAATAGCTAATGGAAAGTAGTTTTCGTCTGAGCCGTATTTGTCATCGCCAATAATTGGTAGCCCTATATGTGCCAATTGTGCTCTTATCTGATGGAAGCGACCCGTTTTCGGCTTTACTTCCAGGAGATAACCAAAATCATTCTTGCCTATAACTTCATAGGATAGCATACACTTTTGAGAATCCTTGGATTTTGATGGAATGATATCTGCTCTTTTTTCTAACGTGTTTTTAACCAGAAAATTAGTTAAGTAATCCTTGTCTTTGATGGGTTTGTTTTTAACAATGGCCAAATAGGTTTTTTCAACTTTTCGACTGCTGAAAAGCTCGTTGAATTCCACAAGAACACTTTTTTTCTTGGCTAATACCAATACCCCACTGGTCACACGATCCAACCGATGTATGACGCCGACATAAGGCTTTTGTTTATTTTTCGAAAAATGATTGAACACTTGATCCTCGACGGTAGTATTCTCGTATGGGCTTTTTTCGCTTATGAGTCCAGCTGTTTTATTGACAACTATATAATCGTTGTTTTCGTGTACTATTTCAAGTTTGGACATCGGCAGTGGTCTTTTTAAATGATCAATTTTTGTACTGTTAAAACAGGATCATTGCAAAAATAGGCTTATAGTTACAGTATGTTTTAAAGCTTGGTCAGTTTTTTTAATTAATCCTGTTTAAGAACAGGAGTTGCTTATCATACTGCTGAGGAGAGCCTTTGACTTGGCAGTTTTGACCAGTGATGGGAAGTAGAGCCAATAAAAAAAGCCAACTCTATTAAAAGTTGGCTTTGTCTCAATTATTGATCTGTTATTGATCAGAAGTATTCCACCACACTGGAGTTTTTAAACGGATAAGAGGGTCATTGGTTGGCATGTTGACATAATTACGATCTTCTTCATTGTATTCATACATCATCGCTTGGATCCATTCATCATTACCAGGGAATATGTCAAGATTAACATTAACTGGTCTTTGTAATCCAGGATAAATATTAGCACTGTAATCCATTCGTCGCATATCGACCCAAGTCTCTGGATTGAGCATATTCGCGATATACTTTTGGATCATAATAGCAGATAAATCAATATTAGTTGGTCCAATTTCTATATCTAATAATTCCAAATATGCGGTCATTTCTACAGTTGGTACGTTCAATTTTTCTAAATCAGCTTGAACACCCTGTTTGAAAGCAGCGTATGCACTTGGCAAATCATTCTTTCTAAAACGGGCTTCGGCCTCAATAAATTTAACTTCACTGTAGGTAAGCATATAAGTTGGTGCGGTTGGACTTGTATAAAATCCGCCATTCCCAGCTGAATATTTGGTTGGAGGATCGCCATCCAACCCACGGCCTACATCCAACCCCACATAGCCTCCGTCCACAGCTTCAGGAACGATAATTGTTAACCTTGGGTCTTCTATAGGAACTGCTAAATTCAAAGGGTTTTTTAGGAGATTGACAAAAAACGTCGAAAAGTATCTAAATCTTGAAGAGCCATATCCGCCTTCGGCGAAGGGTTGTCTTTGATTCTCAGCTTCTCCACCGACAAAGTCCTGCTGTGCATTTAAAGCATTGGAGTTGATACCCGCCTCGCAAGCTGCAATAATGGCATCAGCATCATAGGCCATGTCTCCAGAAGTTTTTTTACTTAAATGATTTAAGTATCGCGCTTTTATGGATTGGGCAAATCGAATCCATTTTTGTTGATCTCCGTCATAAAGTACATCGCCGCCTTCAACATTCAGTCCTATAGGACTTGGAAGTTGAAGTTCTGCAATAGCTTCATCCAACAATCTGAAGATTGTTTTATAGGCTTCTTTTTGAGTCACAAATTTTGGGGTGATATTCATATTTGACTCACCATCATAAGTGTCTTCTGTTACAATGTCGCCATATTGATCGGTGGTCATCCCAAATATATAGGCTCTAAGAATTTTACCGACTGCTGTATAATTTGGAGCGTTATGCTTTTTGCCCAATACAATTAAATCGGCCGTATTAGGTAGCGCATACACATAGGCATTCTGCCATAAAAAGTAACGTCCTGTCGTAAAGCCGTTGGTCCAGGAGTTGGACTCATAGGCTCTCGTATGGTGTGCCGCATATTGTGTGACTCCTATTATTTCTCTTGCGCCTCTATATTGGGCGGTACCCGTCGTGTTCTCAATGGCACCTTGTATTCTAAATTGTGGTGCCAATGAACTTGTTGTAGGGGCAGTTACTGAACTGTTGACATCAAAGTAGTCATCACTACAGGATGTCGCAATTACTGCCAATGCAATACATGTATATTTTAAAATCTTCATAATTATAATTTTTAAAATCTAAATTTTAAGCCTAAATCGAATCCTTTTACATTTGGAGTACCAAGGTTGTCGATATTCATGGAACCTGCACCCGCAATACCGGCACCAAATGTGTTCACTTCAGGATCTACGCCGCTGTAATTGGTAATCGTAAACAGGTTACGACCAGTTACGTAAAGTTCTAAGCCTGTTATAGATAATTTATCTAAAACTTGTGATGGGAATTTATAGGATAAGGTAACATATCTCAATCTGGCAAATGAACCATCTTCAATGAAATTCTCTGAATTTTGGGAATAGTAATTCTGGTAAAAGTTCTGATCTTTTTCCACGGCAACAGTATTTGGATTTCCGGCGGCATCAACCCCAGGTAGCACAACCGTTTGGTTTCTATCAGCAATGGTGTTGGTACTAAGTCCATAGTAAACTAAAGCAGACTCCGTGGCGTTGTAAACGTCTCCACCTTGGACGATGTCCAACAAAAACGATAAGTTGAAGTTCTTATATCCTATAGAATTGGAAATACCTAAAGTCCAATCAGGAATTCTATTGACATCGTCATAGGTTTGATCTGTTAATGTTGGCAGGCCGTTCGAATTAATAATGACATCGCCATTTTCGTTTCTTACAGGTCGTTTCCCGCGTAATCCAAATAATGATCCATCAAGGATTGCCGCACCAGCTGCAGAATTTCTAAAGGTCCAAGAATCAGAGAGATAAACTTCAGACAAGAAACCAGGCAATTCTTTGACCTTGCTTTTATTGGTGCCAAAGTTAAAATCTAAATTCCATGATACTTTTGAAGTGCTAGGCAGCATTTGCAATCTCAACATGGCTTCAACACCGCTGTTTTTGATAGAGCCTCCGTTGAGGGTGGCATAAAAAGTACCTGTTGTTGGTGGTACTCTTATGTCTCTTAAAATCTGGTTGTCAGAGGTGCTTGTATAATAGGTGAGATCCAATCCAATTCGGTTTTGCAGAAAACGTATATCGGTTCCAATTTCAAAACTATTGGTGAATTCTGGTTCTAAATTCGGATTTCCAACATTCACGCCATTCCAAGTGTAGGCCGAACTGGCTAAACCATTAATGTTTGTCCCCAATGAACTTTCCAATGCTCCGATAGGTGCATCTTTTCCAACCTGAGCCCATGTTGCTCTGAGTTTAAAGTAGGTCAAACCATTCTCAGAAGTGATATCATTTCCGTAAACTTTGAATAAGTCACTGACTACGGCAGACATTCCCACTGATGGATAAAAGAATGATCTCTTGTCTTTAGGAAGTGTACTTGACCAGTCATTACGTCCTGTTAAGTTTAAGAATACGGCATTTTTCCAACCAAATTTAAGTTCTCCAAAAACACCCACAATACGCTTTCTTGTGATTAACTCAGAAATCTCTTGGTTTTCTTTAAGGATATTTCCGATACTGTGAATTCCAGGGGCCAGGAAAGATCTACCGGAAGTGAAAGTGGTTCTGACATCCAATTCTTCAACGGAATTACCGATCATCCCATCAAAAGAGAGATCTTCGGTAATATCTTTTTGATAGTTTAAAAAGAGATTGGAAGTCAATCGGGTGTGGTCTTTCTCAAATTGAGTGATATACCCATCTTCTCTCGTGTCAATTAATGATCCGTCTCCGGTAATTTTCTTATTGAACTCTGTGTAATTATCCGTTCCTATTTTATAGGATAAGTTGAAATCATTTAGGAAGTTGTAGTTAAGACTTATTATGCCGATCAATCTTTTTGTTTCATCGGTGTTGGGACTGTTGTGGACACTCCAGTAAGGGTTGTCAAATTGTTGGTCCAAGAAAAATGCTTTTTGTGATCCATCGGCATTTAAATAATCCTTGGCATTGACATCACCTGGGTAAGCCAATAAACTTCCAAAGCTACTCCCTGAGGCGTTACCTTGTTTACTGCTTGAAATATCAGTAGTGATATAGTTTGCGGAAATACCGACCGTGAAATTGTCAGTAATATTCGAATTAGCATTTACCTTAAATGACGTTTTATCATAACTTGTCCCTTGTATGACCCCTTTTTGTGACAGATCACCAATGGACATATAAATATTGCTTTTATCAGTACCTGAAGAGTAACTCACATTATGATTTTGTGTGTTGGCAGTATCATAAAATTCTTCGATATTATTAAAAATTGGAGTGCCTGCGCCTATGGCTTGTCCAAAGGATAAAGACGATTCAGGATCGTAAGTGATACCTCCAGACGTTCTGATTTGAGCGCCTTTACCGTACATGGTTTGGACCTTAGGTGTTCCGATAACTTTATCTGATGAGATCGAGCCTGAATAGGTCACTGTGCTCACACCAGATTTCCCCCTTTTTGTGGTGATAATTACGGCGCCACCAGCAGCTTGAATCCCGTATAATGCGGCAGCGGCAGGCCCTTTAAGTACAGATACGCTTTCAATGTCTGCCGGATTGATGTCTGAGGCTCTGTTTGTGCTTGCTACTTCCAAACTTGAACTCGTAGAGTTGTCAATTGGAATCCCGTCAACCACAAACAACGGTTGGTTATTTCCTGTGATAGAAGAACCCCCACGGATTAGAATAATGGAAGAAGAGCCAGGTGCACCACCAGAATTGACTACGGTAACCCCGGATACTTTACCTTGTAGCCCATTGACCATGTTGTTCTGATTACCTTCCATAAGTGCTTCAGCTTCTACAGCTTGAACTGCATAACCCAGAGCGCGCTTCTCTTTTTTGATACCAAGAGCGGTAATGATGACTTCGTCCAAAAGATCACCAGCTTCCAATGTTATGTCAAGTGGTCCGGCAGAGGTTGCCTTGATTTCTTTGGTTTGATAACCAATGTAAGAAAAAACGAGGATTGAATTCAATGGGGCTTCAATTTCATAGTTCCCATCAAAATCTGTCATGGTGCCAACAGATGTACCTTTAACAAGTACACTGGCTCCGAGCAAAGGTGTATTGTCTTCGCTTGATTTTACAGTTCCGGTAATTTTTATGTTTTGCGCAAATGAGCTGTGCGCAAAGCATAAAACAAACAGGAAATGCAGTAGTAATTTGCCTTTCATAATAAGTTAATTTTGATAAAGTTATATATCAAATATAGTTTAATATTTTAAAAAGCGCATAAAAAGCGCATTATAAATGTACAAATTATGCAAATAAAACGCATTATTGTGTAATGATCCTTCTTTTCAAAGGCAGGTTTATGCATTAATGGTCTCAAAATCAATAAAATTTAAATTTTATTATTACTTTTCTAAAATAATCCAGTAAATTATTCTCCTTATGAAAAAGAATGTGAGACAGCGTTTAATCGTTGATAAGGTCATGTTACATCGCAAAGTTCTTTCCGATCAATTGGCGCTTGAACTGAATGTTTCTGATGATACCATTAGAAGGGATTTAAATGAATTGGATGAAAAGGGATTGTTGACCAAAGTTCATGGAGGTGCAGTTTCTTCAATTCAAAAACTGTTTTACTATAATGAAAATGCGGTTTTTAATAGAGAGGAAAAGAAAATCATTGCCGCGAAGGCAATTCCTTTATTAGAGGACGGGATGGTAGCCATCTTAAGTGGAGGTACGACAAATTTAGTATTTGTGAGTGCCTTGCCTAAAAGTTTGAAAGCCACAATTTATACTTATAGTCTGGAAATTGCCTTACAGCTTACTGACCATCCCCATATTGAAACCATTTTTATAGGAGGGAAGATTCAGAAAAAGTCTATGGTTACCATCGGTATCGACGTCTTTCAAATACTGTCCAAAATTCATGCTGACATTTGCTTTGTAGGTGCCAGTGGGATTACTCTAAATAAGGGAATTACCGATGAAGGTTATGAAATTGCCTTGATAAAAAAAGCAATGATAGATTCTTCAGATAAGACGGTTTCCCTAATAACCTCAAATAAACTAAATATTAGGCACAACTACTCCGTATGCCCACTTTCAGAAATTGATGTCATCGTCAGCGATCTTGATCGCGATGATAAGCTTTTAAAAGCTTATGCCCAGCAAGATATTTTAATTTTATGATGTTCAAATCGGTTTTGGGGAATCTCGAAAATTGCCTAATTATTTCTTGTCTAACAAGCTCATAGATGGCGCTTTGGTTGCTGATTTTGAAAATTGGCTTTCCTGAAGGATTTGATTTATAATTTGCACGGTGAAGGATGTTTGTAATCTGTCAGATCTTAGTGGGAATTACAAACAATAACGATGATGTCATATGATGCTCCTTAGAAAACTCGAACGATTTTGGACATATACTTAGTTTGAATTGATTTTTGGGATAAGGTTCTTTTCTTTTATTGGTTTAGCCTTTCTTAAAGTCCATTAACCAAAAATTGACTTTAATACCGTTTAATAATTCGTATTCCAATCGCACAAACCCATAGATTTCCGAAAAATAGCTTTTCAGTTTGGTCTCCCCAATATCAGATTTGGCATTACTTTCAATAACATAACATTCTATTGTTCCAAAAGCAGTTTTAACCATTTCCATTGTGGTTACTTTATAATGGTAAGATAGGAGCAAAGGTTCTTCCCAGGTTCCCCAAAGCACATTTCCCCAGTTTTTTCCAATTGCCATTTTGTCTGACCATTCATTGCCAACTTTTAAGGGTTTTTTTACAAATGGAAAGGGCGCGGTTTGCAAAGCATTGAAAAATCCGGTTCTGATAGGATGGAGCCAGATATTGTCGGCATTGTCCACCAAGCCCGTTAAACTCATGCCTCTTGAAAGCGGTTCCTGGATATAGGATATTTCAGTTTGACCTTCATTGGTTCTTTCCGCATCGGAAACCTGTTGGACAATCAAGCGGATTCTGTCCACCTCAATGGCTGGGGAAACTAATGGTACCAACTCAAAAACTGTGCTCGCATACATGCCTTTGTTGGTTTTGAGTTTCAATACCTTGCCATTCCTGATGATTTCGTAATTAAAAACATAGGTATTTCCCACCTTATAGACTTCATTGGTGGCATCAATATTACCCGTATCCAAAACCACCGTATCATAATGTTGGGCGACACTAAGCTGGAAAATAACTAAGAATAGTATGGTCAGTTTTTTGGTCATGACAATTTTTTAATGGCTTTTGTAGGATTTTTAAAGATAATTAAAAAATAGTGTTGTGAGGTTACCTGATGAAATTATTCTGTGGAGGATGTTTTACAGCTTGTTGCATGGATTTTTAACTCAGCATTGCTGGTACTTGCTGGCGGATGTACCTACCAACTTATTAAAAAGGGCAAGTCGTGGATTCGGGATGTCAAAGTAATATTCCTGTTCTTGGTTTTTAGCATAGTGCTTGTTATGAGCGTGCTTTGTTTTACTTTTTACATTTTATAAAATAGAAGGGATAAATGTCCATTACATCCTTTATTTCAAATAGGCCTGCTTTGCCAAATTCTTCTTGTATGGACTCCCTATCGTAGAAAAACATTTTTACCCCACCAAACAATTCAAATCTGTCTTTGTCGATGCAGGTGCCGTGACCGTAAATCTGTGCCTGCTTAGTCACCGTCGTGAAAATCATAAATCCGTTTTCTGTTAGTTGGTTGAAGCAGTCTCGAATTAGTTTTTCTCTGTCTTTTTTGTTTAACAGGTGAATTAACGCATAGCAATATATGCCGTCATATTGCATGTCATCAAATGGCATTTCGGTAACAGAACCGTGATGAATATGCAAGTCGTTTCCAAAATGTTTATGAGCTAAATCAATGGCGGTCTTGGAAATTTCAATTCCGGTAACGGTCATTCCATTATCCATGAATATTTGAGCGTTTCGTCCATAGCCTATGCCAGGAATAAGGACATTTTTTACTTTCTGTTGAATAAAGAAATCACATGCCAATACCGTGGATTTTGCAGTCTCAAACCCCCACATTTCCTGCTTTTTTTTAAATGCTTCTTCCCAGAATTCGGTCATTGTTATAAGATTTAAAATTTGTCGTCATCAATTTCTTCTATGAAATTGATTTTAATCCATTCAAATATTATTTTATAAACACGATCTCTTACCGGCTTTTTTGAGAGAACTAAATCGTGCACGCCATTCTCAATTTCACAGGTGGTCACTTCTCCTTTGAGTTGATTGGCATATTGGCTTATGTGGTCCACATTTAATACAGCGTCTCCCTCCATGAATCGTTCTGACCATTTTTTATCCTTAATAGTTTGATTGCTATACAGCACTAGGGTAGGCACGTCCAATCTTAGATTGTTCTGTACGTTTTTGTGAGCCTTATGGATGGCGTTGATAAAACTCAGCGTCACTTTTGGAAGGTCGTGAGGTTTCCATGCAAGATTATAATCCCATTCCCCATATTTCTCATGATGAAGACTGTAACCATAGAGTCTTGAAAAGCCACCTGAGATTAATGTGTTAGGTAGATATTTGCTTAAAAAGGAAAGTATAGGGATCCCTATTTTCCTTTTAAAAGGGCTGAGATTAAATTCATAAAATGGGCTGTTGCAAATGACTCCATGGAATAAACCGCTTTTTAAATGCCGGCTTGCATAATAGGTGATAATGAGTCCTCCAGTAGAATGGCCCATTAATAGCACTTCGGAATGCTTTTCTGTTTTAATGATATTTAAAGCTTCAGCAATGTCTTCATCATATTCTATAAGCGAACGGACATTATTTATTATTTGATGACTCATGTACGACCGACCATACTTTCTTAGGTCTAAAGCATAAAATGTATAGCCTTCTTTATTAAATCGTTTGGCCATTTGCTCTTGAAAGAAGTAATCGCTAAAACCATGGATGTATAAAATGGCCTTTGATGAAGGTGTTATAGGTTGCTTGCGGATCAGTGTCGCAATGACCATGCCTTCATAATCTCTTTTGAAAGTTAAGGTCAGTTGTTCAAAGCCATTACCAAGTATATCGGGGACATAATCGTGTTCGTTATATGTCATAGGTTTTTATTTTGCATTCAATTTGGAAAGTTGGTCATGGTATATGATCTACGCCATTTTTTTCCCAATAAACCGAATCACTCTTGCTATTCCATTGTGAAAACTACCTTCCTTTAACTCTATTTGAGCTTCTTCAAGTTCAATGATTTCAAAATTATTAAAGGTATCTTTAATTTCCTGTTTTGAATATAGCATATCTCTATTCGCTGGGCCGCCCACTTTTGGGTTTTTTTCGCGAAGTTCGAGATTGTTAACGCTAAAACCTTCCAAAATGAGATAGCCATTTGGTTTTATCAATTCGGCTAAATCCTTGTGTAATTGCTCTTTTTCGTTAGCCGCAAAATGAGCGTAAATTAGCGCGAGAGCGTCAAAGCTGTTCTTTTTTAGATCTAGTTGGTTTAGCTCTCCGACTTTATATTCGATTTTCACGTCTTCTGAACGGGCTAATTCCACTGCTTTATTTCTGCCTTCTTCGCTGATATCAAAGGCCAGTACATTAAGGCCCTTTTTGGCGGCATAAACAGCGTTCCTCCCTTCGCCCTCAGCTGGTAAGAGTAGGGTGCCATCTAAATTTAGTTTGTTGATAGTGTTTTTAAAAAACACATTGGGACTGGTTCCGTATGCGAATTCTTTTTCCTTGTATCTGTTATTCCAAAAATCTTCCATATTGTTTTTTTATTTGTGCTGTAAATGTGCAGTTATGCATATGCGCACCGAGCTTAATGTCATTATAGAATGTCTTATTACAACCCACCAAAATACCTCATTTTGTCCTAAAAACCTATTTGCGATTGGTTATCTTTGGATTCGCATAAATCCCATTATATTAAAGCGTCGTCATTTTGTTTTTTTGCCATTTAATGATCTGTCACTTTGTATTTGATAAATAGCAATGAGATGTTTATGCTGACTGATTAAGGGATGGAGGAGGTAAAGTGAGTTGAATAATTACTACTGAACCGATCGTGAAGAGTCTATCCTAAACCTTTATTATTTACCGCCGGAAAATTGATATCCTTGCACTACTTGTATAAGTGGATAATTATTGTGGAATCTAATATAGTATATGTGAATTGTAAAATTTTGAGTTCTTGATTTTAAGGTTTAACGTTTATTATGTCCGTTTCATTTTGATTTAAAATCTACCATCCATTCAATCCCAAATTTATCTCTAAACATTCCAAAGTAGGAACCCCAGGGACAGTTGGTAATGGGGACTTCAATAAGGCCTCCTGCTGAAAGTCCGTTGAATAATTTATCTGCTTCTTCTCGACTCTGAGTATTGATGAAAATTTTCGATCTATTCTCATTTTCATTGACTTGTCCCATAATTTCAGGAACATCATTAGCCATCAAAGTGCTATTGCCAATAGGTAGTGCAATGTGCATTATTTTGTTTGACTCTTTTTCTGTAATTGGGAATTCAGGACTGGGTATATCTTTGAAGCGTATAATTGCTTCAAATTCGCCACCAAACACTGATCTATAAAATGTAAATGCTTCTTCTGCATTTCCATTAAAGTTGATATGGGGATTAATGCGTGCCATAATTTATTTTTTAATTTTTTGCTTGTTCTCCTTTACTCTGAATTTTACAATTCGTTCAATTAAATCATAAGGAATTTGTTGATTCAATGAAAATTGAACCGAACCTTTTCCTTGTTTATAGTTCGCTAATTCTTTTTTAAATTTTTCGTGTCCTGTTGGTGTGGCATAAAAACCAATGTGATTTTTGAATCCTGCAAAATGAACCAATATAGCCTCGTTTTGTTTAAAGGTTGGAATGCCATAACTTATTGTTTCGTCGGCATCAGGCGCAATTTTCTTAATCGTCGTTCTGATTTTCTCCAAAATGGCTTGCGTTTCTATTGGGAAATCAGCAATATATGAGTCTATGGTAGTTGGTTTTTTAGCTTGCATGGATTATTTGTATTTGTGTATTTTTTGTTGGTTTCCATTTTCTTTCTGTAGAGATATTTAGATGATAGGTGAAGGTGTACGTTTTATATATGAAAAATATTTATGTCTTTTATTACCAACTCGTTGTCTCTTAATCAAGTTATAAGTTCACATTCACGATCTGAAGAGTAGCCCCTGGTTTGATCATCGCGAAAAGTTTCGTTTTGGCATTGTTGCATACTACTTCCACAATCCTTAGGTAAAACCTCATTTTATTGAAGTTTGTCAGTGTAGGTGATTTTTAATACCATCGCGGAGATTTTGTCACCGCGGAAATTTACAACAGGTCTAAACTGTTCTACTTAAAGGCTAAGTGGATAGCATGGAGCCCTTTGATGTTGTGGTGTTGTATTTACTTTAATTCTTGTTATGAATCGGGAATGTTTGGTTCGACCAATCGTTTTAATTTATCCAATGATTCCTGCCAGCCTAAATAGCACATTTCCGTAGGTATAGCATCAGGTATTCCTTCTTGTGAAATATATAGTTCCGTTCCGCATGACACCTTTTTTAATTTAATTGTTGTGGTCATTCTTCCCGGTAAATTTGGGTCGTCAAATTGATCCGTATATTTTAATAGTTCATTGGGAATGATCTCTATATACTCACCACCAAAAGAATGGCTATTGTCTGTCGTAAAATTTGTAAATGACATTCTGTAGGTTCCGCCAACTTTTACATCCATACCGTGGACTCTACAAAGAAAATCATAAGGTGGTAACCAAGAAGCCATGGCATCAGGATTGGTAAAAGCTCTAAACACTTTATCAGGGCTTGCTGCTAGAACTCTGTGCAATTTTACCTTGTTATGTTCCATGAATCGCAATATTTGGCAATTTCTTATAAATAGTCGTCATTAAAACTAAGGCCGTCTGAAGCATTTAGTGGTGGAACAGATCACCATCTCTTAAATATTTCCTTACGAATAGAAGTCGTTTAATGCGATAAATAAGACGTTTTACTATCTACTAAAATATTAAAATCACCTTTAATTTCCTATAGTAAAACCACGTTTTTTAGCTCTAAAAATGGTTTTCTTCGGACCACCTTGCATATTTCTTCAGCAACCGACGGCAAAATTATATATCATTGAAGATGACTCGAACAAGTGTCGAAATAAACTGAGAAAGTACTTTAAAAACGAATCAAACCCATAAAATCACCGTCATTGACGACATGAATTAATGGATTTGATGTGGATGTAATGTTGTGACAATGCTTGTGGTACGGTTGTTTGTGACGGTTTAAATTGAGTCTATTTTGCAATATTATGCCGCACATAGTGTAGATACGACCAATTTAGCCGTACATTTGCACAAAATTTAAAGGAGTGACCTAAATTAATAGTGCTTGCTTCGTAAACACAATTTATGTCATTCAATTCATTAGGATTATCTGATGCTTTACTCAAAGCGGTCAGCAAACAAGGCTATACAGCGCCTTCACCAATTCAACAAAAAGCCATTCCCTTAATATTAGAAGGAAAAGATGTTTTAGCATCGGCACAAACGGGCACTGGAAAAACAGCAGGTTTTACATTGCCATTACTACAGTTGTTGTCGCAAGGACAATCTTTGCGCAAACGTCCAGTACGGGCTTTGGTGCTTACGCCCACCCGTGAATTGGCGGCTCAGGTGTATCAAAACGTCAAACAATACAGTACTTATTTAGATATTAGAAGCACCGTTATTTTTGGTGGTGTCAACCAAAATCCGCAAGTGGCAACACTTCGCAACGGTGTGGATGTGCTTATCGCCACTCCAGGTCGGTTGTTGGATTTGCACAACCAACGCTTATTGTCGCTCGCAAATGTTGAGATTCTCGTATTGGATGAAGCCGACCGTATGTTGGATATGGGTTTTTTGCGGGATATCAAAAAGATCATGGCAGTCATGCCAGCCAAACGCCAAAATCTTTTGTTTTCGGCGACATTTTCGAAAGATATCAAAGCACTCGCAAATGACATTCTTAACCATCCTGTGCTGGTGGAAGCCACTCCAGAAAACACTACGGTTGATGCTATTGACCAACAGGTCTATCGAGTTGCGAAAGGTTTAAAACCCGACTTGCTTGTGAAACTGATCTCTGATGGTAATTGGGAACAAGTGCTGGTATTTACACGTACAAAACACGGTGCTAATAAATTGACCAAGAAACTTATCAGCAGCAATATAACGGCCATGGCCATTCATGGTAATAAAAGTCAAGGTGCAAGAACCAAGGCTTTGGACGGATTTAAGAGAGGTTCGGTGCGTGTGTTGGTAGCCACTGATATTGCTGCTCGCGGATTGGACATTCCTTTATTGCCACATGTCGTCAATTTTGAATTGCCAAATATTGCTGAAGATTACGTGCATCGTATCGGTAGAACAGGAAGGGCAGGAGCAAGCGGATTGGCCATATCATTGGTTAGTGCGGATGAGACAAGCTATCTTCGTGATATCCAAAAGTTGATAGGTGAGCGTATTCCTGTGGAGATTGTGGAAGGTTTTGAACCCGATCCGAATGCATCTACAGAACCTATCAAACAAGGGCAGGGACGAGGTGGAAGACCACAACATAGAAAAGCAAGTGCTAACAAATCGACCTCCAAGAGCTCAAGTTCTGGAACTGGTTCTGGAAGAAATAGAAATAGGAATAGACGGAATTAAAACTGCCTGCCTGTTCGTTGCTTTTGCCCAGGCATGAAGCATTAGCGTAGGCGGAAGTTGAATTTGAATTTAAAACCCAAGTTGAAATTTCAAGAGACAAATTCCAAATTCCAGAAGAATTGTCTCTGTGTGTTTTATAATTTAGCATTGAAAATTCAGGCAATATCAGGACAATCAGCGTCACCCGTCTGAACGAACGGGCAGGTCAGCGTTCCAATGATTGAATTTTTGAACAAGAAACCTGAAAATCTAAACTTAAGATAAGAAACTACAAACAAGAGCTTTCAAATGTTAACTCCAACTTTAAAAGATAAAATGATTAAGGTATGTGAGGCAAAGATTGCTTCGAAAGGCCCGAGTTTCGGTTTGTCTTTTTATGCATTTTTCGCCAACAAAAATGAGACTCCTGAATTGTTGATGGAAGCTGCCACCTGGTGGATCATGACACATAAGTTGGATCATTTTGAGAAGGCGGTGAAGATCTTGGCGATGGTGAAGGATTAGCGGTTGTTCTCTCGCAAAGTCGTGGAGACACAGAAAAACTCCAAAAGACAAATTGCAAATTCCAGAAGAATTGTCTCTATTTTTTTTAATTTAGCATTGTAACAAAATCAGGGAACCTCAGCCTAATCAGCGTAACGCGCCTGAACGAACGGGCAGGTGAGCGTTCCATTGATTGAATTTTTGAACAAGAAACCTGAAACCCTAAACAATAAACCCTCCAAAAGATGCAACCCAACAATCCCTTACACGGTATAAAACTTGAGCAAATCATTAATGATCTGGTGGCGCATTATGGATGGGAATATATGGGCACGGTGATTAAAATCAAGTGCTTTAATGAAGATCCGTCGGTCAAATCCAGTCTGAAATTTTTAAGACGGACCCCTTGGGCCCGTGCCAAAGTGGAACGGATGTACCTGAATATGTTGGCTAATAAACGTTAAAATTCTACTGGTTTTCCAATCTCATTGATTTCATCGGTATTTGGTCCTTTTGGATTCGGGCCCCATTTGTTCTGCATTGGTTCACTATCTTGAACTGTGAAAATCAGAAGAATAAACGAACCTATGTAAGGAATCAAAGTAAGTAGATAAAACCAACCACTTTTTCCAGAATCATGTAGACGCCTAACTGTTATTGCCAAAGCAGGAATAAACGATGCCAATATATAAACCACCAATAAAATCACACCCATAGATTCCAAATGCAATTCACTCAGTGCACCTGACAAAAATACCAAAAGAAAAATGGTAAGGATATGAAAAAGCATGAACATCCAATATTCTGTTCGTCTTGCACGTCCGCTAAAGTCGGCATATTTGTTTTTGAAAGCGTCTAAATACCAATTCATAAGTTGTAAATTAAGTTGAGGTAATTGCTAAAATAGAAAGATTTCTAAATAATCACCCCAAAAAACCTTATAATTGGACCAACGGTCAATTTTCTTTATATGGATACATCAATTTAAAAGTATCATTCACACTTTGATGTAAAATTGTGGCATGATTCTCATTGGATAAAAAGAGAAACTCAGAATTAAGATTTGGTTTGCCAGAGTTTTTCAGCAGCTCGGCCAAACTTTTTGCCTCTCGCTCCATAATCTCACCTTCAGCACCTACCGATACATACACGTTGGCCGGCATTTTAGAATGGGCACCCAAGAACATTCTGGCATCTTTGAGTAAGGATTCGTTATCCCACCACAAACTCGGACTCACAATAATATAATCTGTAAAAAGTGTTGGTTTTTTAAATAAGATTTCTGTGGCGAGCAAGCCACCAAGAGATTGCCCTATCAGCATTTTTTGGTTTGTCGTAGGATAATTGGCCTTAATATAGGGTTGTACTTCACTTTCTAAAAAGTCGATGAATTTTCTCGAACCTCCGGTCGTTGGATAATCCATTTTGAGCTTTCTATCTGTTGTGGGAAAAGTAAAATCCCGCTTTCTATCGATATTGGCAATGCCCACCACTATGGTTTTTGGCATGTTCATCTGTAAATTAAAAAACTGGACCAAGCCCACAATATGTAAAAAATCTTCATTCATGCTGCCGTCCAATAAATAGATTACAGGATATTTTAAAGTATCAGCTGTATTATAACCATCGGGTAGATAAATGTTCAACGTTCTGGATTCTGATAGAATCTTGGAATCAATAGAAACTACCTCACCAAAGGTTAGTGGCACTTTTGAAATTTCTTTTAAGGCGGTTTGCGCATCCGCAGAATTGAGGGCGATCGTGATTAATAAAATACTAAAAAAAAGGTGTTTCATTATAGGAAATAATTTGGATGCTTTTTGATTTATGCGAATGGGTTAAATATAATGCTTTGATGGGGTTTTATTAAGATTTTAACTTTTTGAATCATTAATTAAATTCTTTTTTAGACGTGTCCCGAATCTATCGGGATCACGGATTACACGGATTCTTTTCTTGAGTACAGTCCAAGTAAACGATCCTAACACTCTTTTGGAAACTAAACAAAAGCTCCAGATTTAAAATAAAAACCCGGAGCCTTAATATTTAACGAATTCTGTCTTGATTCCCTGCCTGCCGACAGGCTGGTTGATTCTAACATCTAACAGCGAAGCGGTCTTTTCTTAATCTTCCTCCTCCTCAAAAATTGCAATCGTAGCGTCAAATTCTGCATCTTTAAACTCGTCCCTACTGATCCAATATTCTGATGTGGTCATGATATAAGAATTCCCACCTGTATTTTTTAATTCCCATACAATGTCATCTGCTTCATCAAAGGCTTCCTTTCCCTCTAATTGGTCTGCGTATAAACGTTTGATGATGTTATTATTTGCAAGGGTCTTATCTAAAATTTTTAAGACCACTTCTTTTGAGACATCTTGATTTGGAGTGATTTCAAATTCGACGATGGTTGCTTTTGCGGAGGGGAAAGTGCCATTATAGGCTTTAAATAGCAGTTGATTGATATTGAAAAGATCATGATGCAAACTGATATCGCTGTATTCTTCAGATATTTTATCCAGTATCATGTCATGCGACATTTGCTCGATTTGACCTTCAGTTAAATGCTCGGACAATTTATAATCTAATAGAATAGCTGCAACTTCCGGCCCTTCAAAATCTGAAATAGCCATAAAGAGCAATTCTTCTAGATCTTCAGGCTTGGATTTTTCACCGTCTGGGAATCCGAAACGATCTAAAAGTTCTATATAATCGGCATTGGTCCATGCGTCTGTAAATTCTTCAACAGTCTTGACACTGTTGATAACCATATGATAGTTCATAATTACTTCTTTTTCAATTCAAATAAATCTGTTCTTCTGTCCTTTAAGTTTCTGACGCTTCCAAATTGGTTCAGTTCTCTTAAAAGATCGATATCCACATCAGCGATGAGGATCATTTCAGCGTTTTGTGTGGCTTCTGCTT
>Ga0208015_1000414_pt1 | contig 23987 bp, 19 predicted proteins | sample 26BtaG_FD_184101 | JGI IMG/M metagenome (GOLD analysis project Ga0208015, IMG submission 184101) | Marine viral communities from Cariaco Basin, Caribbean Sea - 26B_WHOI_OMZ_CsCl (SPAdes) (version 2) | ecosystem: Environmental > Aquatic > Marine > Oceanic | place: Caribbean Sea: Cariaco Basin...
CTACGATTAATCGCACAAAATGGAATATCAATAAATTCGCTTGGTTCGGACTGACCAAAAACCTTGACTTAAGTATCAAGGTCGAAGCCGCCAGACAGTAGTATTTTTAATGTTTCGCCACTGTCTTAATAGATACGGGTAGTGATTTGCAGAAAGCTTAAAAAGGAATTAGACATGATTCATCAGTATTATAAGAGCATTGCGAAACCACTTTCTGCCGTCATGCCAGCATTGTCATTTTCTTCGATAATAACACTGACATTGGGATTCAGCTTAGTGTCTACCGTCGTGATGGCAGGCACGGTCAGCCTGCCAATGGAAAATCTGCCCAGTCGAATAACCCTACCAAATGTCAGCCCTGCTAATAGTGCGCTTGCCAATCGCGGGGCTTACGTGGCGCGTACAGCAGACTGTATGGCTTGCCACCGTGATGACTATAGTGGCGGCGTACCAATTGAGACGCCCATTGGCAATATCTACTCGACCAATATCACACCCTCTAAGAAATACGGTATTGGCAACTATACTGAATCTGACTTCAAAAAGGCTTTGCAAAAAGGTCGTGCACCCAATCATCAGCTTTATCCTGCGATGCCTTACCCGTCCTATCATGGCATGACAGATGAGGATATCAGTGCCTTATTCGCGTATTTTCAGACCGCCCCTCTGGTAGACAAACCACCTGAAAAAACCACTCATTTGCCTTTCCCGCTAAATATCCGTAGCTTAATGCTGGCATGGAATATCATCAATGTGCCTTCTACCGAAAATCGCTCAGGACTGACGAAAACCCAGCAGCGCGGTGAATATCTGGTCAATAACTTAGAGCACTGCGGTACCTGTCATACACCGCGCAACTTAACACAAGGTCTTGATAAAGACCGCTATTTATCCGGAGCGCCACTTGGTAAATGGTTTGCACCGAATATTATGCCTGACAACGATACGGGTATCGGCCTTTGGAGCGAAATGGATATCGTGACTTACCTGCGTACAGGCACGCTTGATAAGCGCGCTTATGCGGGCGGACCAATGGCAGAAGCCGTGGCACATAGTACGCGCTATCTCACTGACGAAGACCTGATCGCGATGGCATCTTATCTAAAAGTCGTCCCAGCCATTAAGACCGATGACTACTTGATACCTGTCAATGTCTCTCGTCTACCGCAACCAGTCAGCAACTCGATTACTTACGACTTGCTAGAGCAGAAAAACTATCTGGCGCGTGCCAAAACCAATACTGTCAACAGTAGCGGCAGCAATAATAACTTGAACAGCAATTCGCCAAAAGACTTATATCTCATCCATTGCGCCAGCTGTCATGGCGTCGACGGTTACGCCCAGCCCGATGCACGCTATGCCTCCATAGTTGGTTTGAGTAGTATTCGCCGCGTAAAACCTGATGCACTCATTGGTGTCATTGCCTTTGGCGCAAAAGGTGTATTTAACACAGCACCAAAGATGCCCGGCTTCTCAGAAGACTTAAGCCCTACACAGATTGCTAATATTACTAACTATGTACGAGTTAAATTTGGTGGTCTATCTAACAGCGATGTCAGCGCGGCTGATGTGATACGCGTGATAAAAGAGAAAAGTTAACCCTAAAACTGGTAATTTATGATACCGCAAAAACTCAGCACGATAAGGATACTAATATGAATGACCTGCTCCAATCCCCTACTCGGCGACAATTGCTCTCAATGATAGGTAAGACGGCAGGCGCGACCGCGATGTATCAAGCGATGACCACGTTGGGGTTTGCATCCGAGTCGAGCTTTAAAGAAGAGATGAATCTCAAAGGCGCACCGGCTGGTGCAAGTATCGTGGTTTTGGGTGCAGGATTGGCCGGGCTGACTGCTTGCCTATGAGCTGCGCAAAGCAGGCTATAAAGTGACGGTGCTTGAGTACCAAAACCGTGGCGGTGGACGTAGCTGGACACTCAATAGTGGTGACAAGTATACGGAGCTGGGCGGTGCTGAGGTCACCTGCGATTTTGAAAAAGGCAATTATTTCAATGGCGGTCCATGGCGATTGCCCATCCATCACTACGCGGTCTTTCATTACTGTAAAAAGTTTGGCGTGGCATTGCAGCCATTTATCCAGACCAATGATCGCGCCTATCTGCATCGTACCAATCACTTCAATGGTGCACCGCAGCGCTTGGGTGAGGTGCAAAACGATATTCGCGGTTACGTGTCAGAGTTATTGTCCAAAGCCGTAAATAAAGGCAGTCTCGATAGTACGGTCAATAAAGAGGACAAAGAAAAATTACTCGAAGGTCTCAAGGGCTGGGGCGTGTTAGATACCAACTACCGTTACGTCAAAAGCCATGAGACTGGTAAGCATCGTGGCTATAGTGTATATCCCGGTGGTGGTCTTATGCCAGATGCCAAGCCATCAACCCCCATACCGATGGACAAATTACTAGACTCAGGCATGTGGTCGGATATTTATACCAACTATACCGTCCATGTACATCAACCAACGATGTTTCAGCCTGTCGGCGGTATGGGAAAAATTGGTGATGCCTTCACGCGTGAGTGTCGCGAAATGATCACATTCAATGCCAAAGTCACCAAAATCAATCAAGACGAAACTGGGGTTACCATTGACTATGTCGATAGCAATAGCCCTGACAATGAAGTCAAAACAGTGCGCGCAGATTGGTGCATTTGCACCATTCTTTTATCCATACTGACGCAGATTGATATCAATGTCTCCGCGCCAATGAAGCAAGCGATGGCAGCCGTTCCTTATGACAGCTCTTACAAAGTGGGCTTGGAGTTTAAACGGCGGTTTTGGGAAGAAGATGAGTGGATCTATGGCGGTATCACTTATACTGATCTGCCGATCACCCAAATCTCCTACCCGTCACAAGATATGTTTAGCTCAGGCTCAGGTGTGTTGCTTGGTGCTTATGGATTTGGGGAAGCCTCGTACAAGTTTAACTCGTTGACTCCTAAAGAACGTATCAATGCCGCGCTCGCCTATGGTAAACGGATTCATCCGCAATATACCAAAGAGTTCCGTTCGGGCACGTCTGTCGCATGGCACCGTATCCCTTGGTCGCTTGGTTGTTATGGTATCTGGAGTGAATCTAGTCGTGAGCAGTACTACGATACGCTTTGCGAGATTAATCACCGTATCGTACTGGCAGGTGAGCATTGCTCACATATTCCTGCATGGCAAGAGGGCACGATATTATCCGGTATGGATGCCGCCAAACACCTGCATCAAAAGGCCAAGAAACTTGGGTAGCAGTGTCTTTTTAATAAGCTTTTGGACACCCAGGCTGCCGTTCAAGCAAGGATGATAACAATGAGACTAGGCACATTAGGAATAATTATGAACGTGGTGACAGCAAACCCAATCAAATCCTTTGGCACGCTCAGCTCGGGCAAGGCAATAACGATGCTCATGGTTGGTGGGTCGATAGCGTTAACAACGTTGTCAGGCTGTAGTCAGTATAAAGCAGAAAACTTAGCTACTATCGCCCACCCGCAGACAACACCAATGGTATTCGACAACAATTTTGACAATCAATCCAGTCGCAATCAAGGCGCATGGGGCGGCGTAGATATGTCCAAAGCAGAATTGGCTGAGCCTACCAGCGATATTGTCGATGTGCGCTCAATACCAAAAATGAGCGAAGATGCCAACCTGCAAAAATGGCTCGCAAAGTTTGAAGGCAGCACACAAGGCCAGACGGGGTTCTTTACCACCAATGGCAAAAAGCTCTACGATGACTCTTGTGCAGGTTGTCATATGCAAAAAGGTGAGGGTGCATACGGCGCAGGCTATTATCCGCCACTAGCTGACAACAGCAAGATGCAATCGAAATACTATATTATTAGTGTCGTTATCAATGGTCTACGCGGCATGCCATCATTCCACCGCATGATGAGCGATGAGCAAATAGCAGCCGTCACACAATACGTGCATAGCGATCTAAATAATTTCACTGATATAGTGACCACTGCTAATGTCGCACAGCTACGCCATGATTTTCCACCAGGGTCAGATCCTAGTGAGTGAGTAAAATACACTACAAACGAGCTAGCCTTCAATACGCTTAGGCGGCACCGAATACGTGCCAACCACATGAGCCACAATGTCATCAGAGCCTTCTGAATACAGAGACACCTCACCCACGATCAGCGCTCGCCCTACTTTTAGTAAAGTGCATTCGGCGATAATACGAGCATCTGCTGATGGCTTACGCAAGAAGTTGATGGTCAAACTCGTCGTCACCGTTAATGGGACAATACCGATTCTTCCGAGTATCGCCACATAGATGGCGACATCAGCAACGGCCATCATGACCGGTCCCGAGACTGTGCCACCGGGACGCAGCTCGTTTATGCCAATCTCATGCGATAAGGTCGCGCCATTTTCGTTGACCGCCTCGACGACGCATTTGGTTTGGGGAAACTCCAATGCCATAAAGGCGCTGATTTCTTCTTTGGTTGCAGACATAACGCTTCCTTGAATTGAACTGTCCATGTTGATTCGTTTAATACATGTATACGATCATCGCTAGTTAGCAAAATAGCAACTATTTTCGCCTATGCTATGGTGCTCTTTTAATACTCTAAACCACTTGCCGACTATACATATATCAATGTATCACGGGCGTGCCTTCTGTACTAAAGGCAAATCCTTTATTGCTAAAGTTGCCAATCATGACCGCTTCTATCACTGGTCTGACTGTCTCATCTACACCTTCGACTTCGATGATAAAGTTAGCGCCAGAACCACCTTTGTCCTCTTCTTTTTCAACGATATAGTTCAGCGTGGCCATCGCTGGTAGCTCGATAGGCTTATCTAGATATGACTTGACCAATGCCCCATCTGTATCATAATAATCAATTTTATTGATATACAGTGACTTTTTGAGCGTGGTGTTACGTACACTCAGCGTCGCCGATAGCAGCACCTTGCGAGCGTCTCTATCGGTATAGATATCAGAATAAATCGGCACATAAAAGGTTTGCTTGTAACCAAACTGACTGTGATCCACGTCTGAGGTAATCGCCAACTCTTTAATCGGGTCTTTTTGATGTTCGGACAGAAGAACGTTCGGGTCTTGCGCGGACTGATCACAACCTGACAGTAGTGCCATTATAGCGATCAGTAGGACAGATATACTTCGCTTATTCATAATCATTTCCCTATACCTTCTGGTATCACTGCGATGGCAAGCTACTATTTTATTTTCACACCCACACTACGTAAGAACTGATTGATGTGTTTGTTGGCACCATAAATCACCAGTACATCGCGCTCTTGCAGTACTTGCTCAGGCGTCGCCAAACCTTGGATGCTAGGTTTGCTCTGCGTACGACCAAAGCTGTCTTCATAATACTCATAGCGCAACGTACTAAGCAATCGGAGATTAAACTTTTGCTCTAACTGTAAGTCGTCGACAGTCTTACCAATCAACACATTTGGAATCTTAATCTCTACCATACTGAAATTATCGCTCAATTCAAACGAATCGACAAAATAACGTAGTGACAGACGCTTAGCCCAGCGATTGGCCGCCTCTTTTTCAGGGTGAATCAAATCATCCACACCGATGGCTTGTAGGACTTTTTCATGTAGCGGATTGATACTACGGCTGATCAAACGTTTTGCTTTTAACGTCTTAAACAGCGCCGTTGCCATGACATTAGCGCCTTGATCTTCGCCAATTGCCACGATGACAATATCAGTATCAACGATTGGTAATCCGCTAACCGTATACTCGTCCGTGGCATCCATACACAACGTATGAGAAATCACTTCTTTATACGCTTCAACCCGTTGCATACTACTATCAATAGCAATCACTTCATGCCCTTGACTGGTCAATGCCGATCCTAACGATGCACCGAAATTTCCTAGCCCTACGATGATGTACTTCATAACTTAAACAACCTTTTTTAATATTTTTTGCTATTTATTAAGAATGACATAGTCTGTTTACGACGGTTTAATTAACTGTTTACGACGGATTAGTTAATCGTAATCTCTTCAGTAGGATAGCGATAATTACGTTGACGCATGTTTTTGAGTAGCGCAATAAATATCGTTAGCATACTGACGCGGCCAACGAACATAATGACCGAAACCACTATTTTACTAAAATCTGATAAGTCTGCTGTTAGATTCAAACTCAGCCCTACTGTACTGTATGCTGAAAAACACTCAAACACTACTTTAATCAAATCAAGCTCTGGCTGATCATAACTGATGAGTGTCACGCCCGTACCGATGACCAGTAGCGACAGCCACATAATAGAAAATGCGCGGCGAACTGAAATCTCCGCAATCTCTCGTTTAAACACCTCTATCTTGGTCTGTCCACGAGCTAGGCTCAATGTATTCAATAACGCAATCGCAAAGGTACTGGTCTTGATACCCCCACCTGTCGAGTTTGGCGACGCACCAATCCACATTAGAAATATCGTCAGCATCACCGTTGGAAACGTAAGCTCACCCATATCAATCACATTGAATCCTGCCGTACGCGGGGTAGCCGCAGTAAAAAACCCTGTTACTAGCTTACCGAGGAAACTGGTATGGTCAGCGAGCACATTATTGTATTCAAATATCATCACCCCAATCAGACCGACCAACAGTAATGCGCCTGTGGTAATCAAAGTAATACGACTATTGATATTAAGTAACCAAGGCTGATAAATATAGCGTTGGTCATGGCGATTGATCAGCCGCTGAGCACGATAACGTAAATACCTAAGCACATTGACCACAATAGTAAAACCCATACCACCGAAGATAAATGTCATCGCCAGAATCAGCTGTAGCGAATAATTAAAACGTAGCGAATCATCGTACAAGCCAGCACTAAATGTCGAAAATCCAGCATTACAAAAAGCAGAAATCGCATGAAAGACTGAAAAGAATAGCTGCTCAGACCAATCCATATTGGGTATGTCATAAATACTGATATAAATCAGCGCAGCCGCTACCGCCTCGACCGCAAACGTGACGTATAAGATAGACTTAAGTGTCGACACCACATCACCCATACCGCGCATGTAAGACATCTCGCTGATGCTGGCTTGTGTCTCATAACTGACACCGCCCTTAAAGAAATAACTAAAATAGGTCACAAAGGTCAAAATACCCAAACCGCCAATTTGTATCAGCCCCATAATAATAACTTGTCCAAAAGTCGTAAAATAGGTGGCAGTGTCCACTACGATAAGCCCCGTCACACAAACCGCACTGGTCGCGGTAAAAAGCGCATCAACAAAAGACAGTGGTTGCGTCGTCGCATTGGGCATCATCAATAGCAATGCACCAACCAGCACCACGACTAAAAAGCTTAGAATAAAAAACTGGGCAGGATGTAGAAAGGTACGATTGAGATTGAAATTGTGATCGGAGAGTTCGCGGACGAAGGTGACAAACACCGCTATCTTTATCGCGACAAAGCCATCAACGGCAGCAGATAGGCCCGAACGTACTAAGTCCGTAAAATGCGCGGTCAATAAAATGATAATGGCAATGCTGGTCAGTGCGTCAAAGACGGCGACTTTATTAAGCGTTAATGGCTTTTTGGTATAGATGTAACGCCCAGCGGTCACCATAAAACTAAGGAAGATAATGACCAAATAGAAAATATGGAATACTTGTTGGAGCCACGTTGGTAGTGTAAAACCACTATCTAACAAGGCAATCGCTACCCCGATGACACTAATAAGAATCGTAAAATTGTTTAATAATCGATAACGCGTGGTTGCATTCATAGCCTGATTCCATGACAACGATAACCACGATACTTATACTCCTTTTTTATCATATCCACAAAAAGTGATTTAAGTTAATCGTAACCAATTATTGAGTCATAGCAGCTATTGATAAGCTAGATACTGATAACCAGAGCGAGATAAGAAGCACCCATTAGGCAGTAACGGTTTTAATAACTCTATAGTTTGGCACTATTACATAATGCGCAATTATTAAGCCTCTTCTTTTACTTTTGCTATTTTTACACCGCCCCATGTGACTAATGCCACACCAATCGCAATTAAAGTAGCGCCTAAAAATAAACCTTCTGGAGGACTCTCCCCTTGCAAAAAAATAGCGATGGGCACGCCCACAATGGCTCCTACTGCGCCTAGTAAGCTTAGCAACACGGGACCACCTGTCTTTTGCAATAGGAATAACAGTAAAAACTGTCCAGCGAATACGCATGCTTGTATAGCTATCATGCTTAGCGGCAACCAATTCTCTAAAGGTACAGCAATAGAGAAGTCTGACATCATACCAAACAAACCTAGCAGCAGCGCTGCCGCAATCAACATACCTGGAGCGAGTGCACCAGAAGACGCATTATCAGGCCAGCGTAACGTCCGATATATATTGCCAATAGCGAGTAGCACTGGCCCACAAAGCGCGACTAAAATCCAAAACACACTAGAATCTGGCGCAGAGAATTTATGCACGGCTAATGCTCCTGCCCCGATGAGTGCTGCGATGACCCCAAGCGCACGAACAATATAAAATTGCTCTATACGTAGTATCAGCGCGCCAAGATATGTTAGCAGTGGCGGCAATGAGAGGATTAAGGCGACGAAACCTGCGCCCACATGAGGAATGGCAGAAAATAATAGTAAGTTGGCGGCCGCGACACTGACAAGCGCCGCGACAAAGTAATATTCTAAGCTGCGCGCATTAAGAGGAGGGAGTTCTTTTCTGATGAGCGCTACTAGTAATAAAATAACAGCAGCACCAATAATCGACCAAAACAAAAACCCTAATGGGGTTAGACCAACATCGATAGCGTACTTTGCCACATTGGTCGAGATACCAGTGAGTGCACCGCCTGCCAGTAGACAAACAAAAGGCACCAGCCAAGTGGTTTTGTGAGAAGTCTCTTGCTTGAGCGAATCATTCATCGACTATCCTATAGGATGACGAACTTTCTTAATCATGTTGAATGGCTTTTATGATAGCTTACAACAGCACCCTCATAGCTACTGGTATAAAATGTCAGCAGGTAGGCTTTGTACAGCAACGGTTGCTGCATCAATTGCTCCAGCGACATAGCCAGGGAACTGCGCTGACCACTCACTACCACAACCTGTTAGACAGTCTTGCCACATGCCAGTTTTTGGTATGGACTGCGGTGCTACTGCATGCTGACCGTTACCGTTGGTATCAGCAGGCATCGCTGTTAATGGATCCTGTGCCCAGTCTTTAAGATATTCAGCTTTCGGAGTACTTGCTTGCTCACCAAATAGTCGCACTAACTGGGCACGGCAATGTTCTTTTAGCACCGTATCAGAGACGCTCTGACGTACTTGAGCAGGAATGCCAAAGAAGCCAAACAATGCCCCATCGCCCTCTAACGTAGAGGCATCATGTATCTCAGTAAGCGGCCCTATCGCACTGCGCGCGGCACCCGAGAGACCAGAATCTCGCCAAAATGGTGATTCATAAACAGCGACGTATTTGGCATGGGGCGCCATCCAAGTGGCTGTCTCGCGCCACTGTTCACTTAAGTCTTGCGGTAGTGCTGGCTGAAATACTATCCGACCTTCTACCAATCGAGGCGGTAACGCAAGTAGCACATGCTGCGCTCGGAACGTCGTCATATGCCCAGAGCTGTCTTCACTCTGTACTTCAATATATTGAGGCGTCCTGTTTAATTGCTGTACGGTTTGACTAGTCATAATGCAACTAGCATCTAGGCGAGCATATAGCGCATCAATCAAAGCGGCCATACCACCGACTAGACGCATAGAAGGTGGTGCGCTTTTATAACCTTGCATACGCACAGGTGGCTGATTGGCAATGCGCTCAACCATCATATCGCCTTCTTCGAACTGCGCAAAACGTGATAAATCTAACGACTCAATAAGCGTACTTAACTGCGTTTGATAATCCGGCCAAAACCAAGACGGTCCTAAATCAAATGCCGCGCTTGATTCTGCTTGATCAATATCAGTACTGTTATTAGCAGCATGCGCATCTGAATATTTAGCAACTGCAATGCGACCACCCAAGGTATCACTCGCCTCTAGCAGTCTATACGCTATACCCTTTTGCTCTAATAAAAAGGCGGCATATAATCCACTCAGCCCACCACCAACGATTACCACAGGTATGTCTTGCATATCGGATTGCTCTATCTCATTAAGTAAATTGAATCAGGACTACTCGATCAAAATTGTTCGAGCAAAACTACTCAGCTAACAACTTAGTAAGCATCTCATCAATCTCAACCTTAAACTCTTTGTCTTCAATTTTGTTGGCTGTAATTTTGGCATTTTGCAGACTTTGGATAGCGGCTTCTTTTTCGCCTGTCTCAAGCTGTAGCACCGCCATAGAAAAAGCAATCGATGACATATGATCTTTTGAGTTAATGGCAGTAGCCTTGGCCAGTGCTTTGTCATAAATGACCAGTGCTGCGTCCAAATCTTCTGTGAAATCAGCAAGCGTTTCCCATTGTTCAGGGTGGTCTTTATCAGTACCTTCATTATCGGTACAAATGGCGTTTAGTTCAGCATACAGCGAATCAAATTTTTCTTGATTGCCTCTGCGATCCGCTTCTAATAACTCTTCAGCTAAGGTGTAAATGGCTTTATATATTTTGGTATTAATCATTGTTTACAACCTTTTATAGACTATATCGTGTGTGGTTAGGATTATAACGTAATTCTAGGGCGTGTCCTCATTTTAAAAATGGTGATAAAAATGAGATAAATTGCAGTCAAACAAGGAAAATAGCGCAGATCATATCGGGATATTAACCAGCTATTTAACGATGTTTGGCAAAATTTAGCCATTTTTAGCCCGTTTAGATATGATCAATTGAATTGAGGACACGCCCTAGCGGCTCAGATGATTGCTACAGAGAAGAACACGATATTTATGTGGCTGTTGTTAAGATTACTATGAACCTTGTTACGGTTACTATTCATACTATAGTTGATTCAATTTAAAAGTAGTGCAAGGCAACCGAGTGTAGATGTATATTTGATATTTAAAGCGAGGATGACGATGTAGCGGATTTATATAGACTTGACTATATTAGGGTTACAACTCGCGCCAGTGCAGCCACAAGCGAGTATCCAGCTCAAATTGATGATACTCAGGCTCCATATGGCAGCATAATTGATAAAACGCTTTGTTATGCTCATGCTCTTTGAAATGGGCAAGCTCGTGGACCACTATCATGCGCAAAAACTCTGGCGGCGCATCCTTAAATAGACTGGCTACCGTGATGCTATTGTGCGATTTTAGCTTACTGCCCTGTACGCGCGATTGCGTCGTATGGATACCCAGTGCATGTTTTAAAACCTTGAGCTTACTGCTATAGCTGACATTTGATAGCTGACCAATCTTACGCATGTATTGGGTTTTTATCTCATTTATATATTGATAGAGCGCTTTGTCGCTTTGGATTTGATGCTGAGTCGGGTACTTTTTTTCCAGATACTCGCCCAACCTACCATCAGTTATAAGCTGAGCAGCTTGAGTTTGAATCTGCTCTGAGTAATGCGCTATGTACTTTAATTTGGTCACAAATGTATCCTTTGCTAATACGTTGCAGCGTATCAGTCGATCAATTTAATCTTAGGGAATTTTACCTTATATTTGCGGCGCTTGTTTGCCACTTATTTGGGATATACCCTCAATTCAAACGATAGTTCTTTATAAATAGTTATCCATAAAAAAACCCCATAAGCTGCGTGCAACTTATGGGGACATTTTTACTAATAGTTTTACTTAAAAAATGTGTCTGATTAACGCTCTAAATGCAGATACTGCAAATGGCGCTCGTACTGATTTAAGATATCAACCAATACCTGCTCTTTTGAGTAGCCAACCAAGTCATACTCTTGCGAGCCTTCACTTAAGAACACTTCCGCACGGTAGTAGTATTCTGCATGCTTGGTAGATGTGCTCAATGTAAAGTTAGGACGATGAGCTTTAATCAGATTGACTTCATAAATAAAGTCATCTTCGTCACCATGACCGACACGCAGCTTTAGACCGTCTACCTGACCACTGTCTTGATCCATACCTGCATCGATACCTTCACCGATACTAGCAAGGTTTTTGGTATCTAATGAGGTTTTAAGACCACCTGCTTTAAACTCTTTTTCGACCTCAGACATCGCTGGCATCACGACATTATGCAAGAATTTTTCAACCTGTGCATGGCCTGGAAAACTCACAATACGTTGCAAGCGCGCTTTCCAGCTCTTACCACTGTCCAACACATTTGCCGTGCCGATTGTACTTGCTTTACGCTTATTGCCTTCTTCTTTTAACGACTTCCACATAGACATCATGTAGAGCACAAGAATAATAGAGAATGGTAAACCTGCAATGACAGAAACAGATTGCAATGAGGCAAAACCACCTGCAAATAGCAGTCCTAACGTAATAAGACCAGTGGCTGCTGCCCAAAACAGACGTAACCAAACAGGAGCATCGGTATCATTGGTCATACCTCTTGAGCTCAAGTTCGCTAGTACTAACGCGCCTGAGTCAGCAGAAGTCACAAAGAAAATAAGACCAATAACCACACCAGCAAATGACAATACTTCACTGTAAGGGAAGTATTCAAACAGCGCAAACATGCCCATTGCCGCATCATTGACCGCGATTTCGCCAAGCTCTGTTGCGCCATTGGCAACCAAATCTATCGCTGAATTACCAAAGATAGAGAACCATGCGAAGATAAAACCAAGCGGAATAAACATCACACCAAATACAAACTCACGTAGAGTACGGCCACGGCTAATACGCGCGATAAACAGACCGACAAACGGTGCCCAAGCAACCCACCATGCCCAGAAAAATATCGTCCACCAAGATTTCCACTCGGCACCAGCAGCACCGTCATAAGCATAAACGTCAAAGGTTTTATAAATGATGGTTTGGAAATATTGACCGATATTTTGAGTAAAGGTATTTAATAGATACACCGTATTGCCCATAACCAATATGGCAAGCAACAACAGTATTGACGACAGCATGTTGAATTCAGATAGACGACGAACGCCTTTTTCGACACCTGTCATCGCAGAAATAGCGGCGGCAGCGACAACACCTACAATGATGAGCGCCTGAACCGTTTTGCTAGATTCGATACCGAACACATGGGTCAAGCCAGCATTGGCCTGCAATACCCCAATACCCAAACTGGTCGCAATACCCATCAATGTACAGACGACGCCAAAAGTATCAATACCATCGCCTAGCCAGCCCTTGATTAAACGTTCACCAAATATCGGTGTCAGCGGCGAGCGTAGCGCGAGTGGCATATTTTTGCGATAAGCAAAGTAAGCCAGCGCCATACCTATCAGCGCATAAATACCCCAACCATGCAGACCCCAGTGCAAGAAAGTCTGAGCAAGTGCTTCGCGCATGGCCTCAGCACTCGCAGGCTCTAGGCCTGTATGCGGGGTCAAATAATGCATCAAAGGCTCAGAGGCACCAAAGAACAACAGATCAATACCGATACCCGCTGAAAACAGCATAGCCGCCCACGCTAAAAACGGAAATTGTGCTTTTTCGTGGTCCTGACCAAGCTTTATATCGCCGTACTTAGAAAAACCAACAAACAACGCAAAGATACTATAAGCGGCAACCACCAACATATAATACCAGCCAAACTTGTCTGATACCCAAGTCATGCTCGCGCTCAGCAAGGCCTCACTATAATCTGGAAAAGCGATGGTCCAGATTATCAATAAAATAGAAATAATAGCTGAGCCCATAAACACGGTTTTGTTTAGGGTCAGAGGTTTCGTCACATCTTGTGATGGCGAACTGTACATAAAAGACCTCAATAGGTAAATTAAACAGGGTCCGATATTGCTTTGTCCGGCATCGTCTAATAGTAGACTGATGATCTATAACCGTATAACGTGAAACCAACCGCATGACGGACAAAGCAGTACCAATAAATAAAAAGCTAATAAAATTATAAACAAATTCAACCTGAACGGTATTCATTATTCTAATACGTTAGCGCTGATAGAAAAGGCCTCTACTTGGAAAGGCCCTTTTGTTGAAATTTTCTCATATCATTATTTATTCAGTATCCTGCATGCAGGTTTATATCGCAGCCTACACCGACGAGAGATAATCACGCATTGGCTCTGAGCGCAGCGGTGCACCATTAGCCACGTAATAATCTGCCGTTGAACGTGGCAACTGTACGCCTCTCATCTTGTCGACGATTTTTTCTGCTAACATAATAGTTGTAGCATTGAGATTACCACTAATAATGTTTGGCATGATAGACGCATCGACGACTCGCAAGCCATCAATACCATGTACCAGACCTTCGCCGTTTACTACCGAATCGTTATCTTCACCCATCGCACAGGTACAAGATGGATGATAAGCCGTCTCACTATGATTGCGTACGTATTCATCTAATTGGGCATCGGTGACCAAATCATCGGTCGGTGCAATCGCGCGACCACGATAAGGGTCCAGTGCTGGCTGATGCATGATTTCACGCGTGATACGCATTGCAGCACGGAACTCTTGCCAGTCTTGATCATGTGACATGTAGTTAAACAAGATACTTGGATGCGCTTTCGGGTCACGTGATTTTAACTTGACGCGGCCACGGCTTGGTGAGCGCAGTGAGCCAACGTGTGCTTGGAAGCTATGCGATTTCACAGCACTGCGACCATCGTAGCGTACAGCTAGTGGCAAGAAATGATACTGAATATTTGGATGGGTAAACTTCTCATCGGTACGGATAAAGCCGCCACCTTCGAATTGGTTAGATGCACCAAGACCTGTACCGTTGAATAACCATTCTGCACCAATCGCAGGCTTATTCCACCATTTATTGGCAGGCGCGATTGACACTGGCAGTTTACATTCATACTGCATATACAGCTCTAGATGGTCCTGTAAGTTATTACCAACACCTGGCAGATCCAATATTTCAGTCACGCCAGCGTCTTTTAACCACTGACCAGGGCCGATACCTGAACGCTGCAGTAGTTGCGGCGAGGCAATCGCACCAGATGAGACAATCACTTCGCGAGCGGCATGGAAGCTTTTGATCTGGCCTTCGTGTTCGACTTTGACACCGACAGCGCGTTTGCCGTCAAATAAAATTACATCAGTCAATGCACCCGTCAAAATCGTAATATTGCTACGTGGTTTGGCACGATCAAGATAGCCGCGAGCCGTTGATGCACGGCGACCATTAGGCGTCACGAATCGATCCATCGGACCAAAACCTTCTTGCTGATAGCCGTTTAGATCTTCGGTACGTGGATAGCCCGCTTGTACGCCCGCTTCAATCATAGCTTGGAACAGTGGATTGACCCCTGGTTTTGAGGTAGTCATTTCAACAGGACCGCCCACGCCATGATAGTCATTTTCGCCAGCGTCACAGTTTTCTAGCTTTTTGAAGTACGGTAAGCAATCCGAATACGTCCAGTCTGACAGGCCTTTTATTTTAGACCAATCATCAAAATCTAGCGCATTACCACGGATGTAGCACATACCGTTAATCAATGATGAGCCACCTAGCCCTTTGCCGCGGCCACAGTCCATGACACGGTTATTCATGTATGGCTCAGGATCTGTCTTATAACCCCAGTTATAAGTCGTCCCTTGTAGCGGCATAGCAAGCGCAGCTGGCATTTGGGTACGGAAGTCAAAACGATAATCTGGACGACCTGCTTCTAACAGCAGTACTTTAATACTGGCATCTTCGGTCAGACGCGTGGCCAGCACATTTCCTGCTGAGCCTGCTCCAACAATAATATAGTCATACTCAGGTGTGGTTGATGTCATAACATACTCCATAATATTGAAAAAACATAAATCGTTTAGGGTCAGTAAGGTGTCCTAAAAAGGCTAAATAAAAGCTAATAAGAAACCTTACTGGCTTCGTTTTTCTCAATAAGATTGATTAAAAGACAGATTCAAACGCACCCAACTCTACTTGGATAGATTTGGTCTGAGTATAGTGTTCGAGCGCTTCGATACCGTTTTCGCGGCCGATACCAGAATGCTTATAGCCGCCTACTGGCATTTGTGCTGCCGACTCGCCCCACGTATTCAACCAGCAGATGCCAGCTTCGATCTGAGCGATGACTCGATGCGCGCGTTTTAAATCTGCAGTCACAACCCCAGCTGCCAAGCCGTAATCGGTATCATTGGCACGGCGAATAACTTCTTCTTCGGTCTCGTAAGTCAATATCGACATCACTGGGCCAAAGATTTCTTCGCGTACGATAGTCATATCGTCCGTGCAATCAGTAAATACTGTCGGTGCGACAAATGCGCCGTTTGCAAGCTCGTTCGTTGTAACGCGCTCGCCACCTGTTAGCAGACGTGCGCCGCCTTTTTTACCTTGTTCAATATAGCCAAGCACGCGCTCCATATGCGGGAAGCTAACTAGCGGACCCATATTGATGTTCTCATCCATTGGATCGCCTAGCTTAATACGCTCAACACGGGTTAAGATCGCTTGCTCAAATTTAGCTTGTAGCGCTTTCGGGACAAATACGCGCGTACCGTTGGTACATACCTGACCAGTACTGTAGAAATTGGCCATCATAGCGATGTCAGCAGCAGTATCGATATCTGCGTCATCAAATATGATCAAAGGTGATTTACCGCCAAGCTCTAAAGTTACGTCTTTTAGAGATGAGCTTGCCGCGCTCGACATGACTTTTTTACCAGTTGGTACGCCACCTGTGAACGATACTTTTGCGATATCTGGGTGTTCAGTTAGCGCCTGACCCACTTCATAGTTACCTTGTACGACGTTAAACACACCATCTGGCAATCCAGCTTCTGTCAATATTTCTGCCAGTTTTAGTGCTGTCAATGGTGTCACTTCTGATGGCTTAAAAATCATCGCATTACCAGCAGCCAGTGCAGGTGCCGCTTTCCACATCGCGATTTGAATCGGATAGTTCCATGCGCCAATACCTGCGACCACGCCTAACGGCTCTCTTCTAGTGTAGACAAAGCTAGTATCACGCAATGGAATCTGACGACCCTCAATCATAGGCGCAAGCCCTGCATAGTATTCAACGACATCAGCACCAGTAACGATATCGACGTACTTCGTCTCAGAGTAGGCTTTACCTGTGTCTTTGGTCTCAAGTAGTGCCAACACATCATTGCGCGTACGCAATATCTCAACAGCCTTTGATAAGATGCGACCACGCTCGACCGCTGTCATCGCCGCCCAAACTTTTTGACCTTTATGTGCGGCTTTTACGGCTTCATCAATCTGCTCTTTGCTGGTTTGCTGAATCGTTGCCAATACTTCACCAGTGGCTGGATTGATATCTTCAAAAGTCGTTAGCGATTCATCAACCGCTAGATAGCGACCGTTGATATAAGCTGTTTGTACTTGGTCTAAATCGATAATATCTGTCAAATTATTAATATCAGTCATAAATTCTCCTCAGGACGATTGGCAAAATCAGCTATAAATAGGCTCTTACCATATAATGTCGTCGTTAGTTAAGTTTCGAAATTTAGTCTTTAAGAAATTTAGTCTTTAAATAGTAAAATAAAAATTATTTTATAAATCAGCATCGTTTTGTGAATCAAAGTCTTGTTGTGTCATTTTTATCAAGCGATCACGTAATGATTGTTTGTCTGCGATATCGATACCTGAAAAGTCTGAGAGCCAAATACCGTCAGCGACAAGGCGAACCATACATAACGTCTCGGTATTATCCGTTGCCGCATGTTTTTTGAGTTGCTCGTTCGCCCACTTAGCCCACAACTCACGCAGCTCACTATCGCCTAGCATCAGCACATATAAGGTCGCTTGGTTATCGTACTCTTCCTGCCCTTGCTCGCCGAGACTGATGGTGGCGTCTATGTAAGCGCGGGTAAATGAACCGTACTGAACAGGATCGTCAGCCATTGCTGCGTTTACTTCTGCCTCAAACTTAGCCATTGCATCATTGAAAACTTCTAGCACGAGTGCGTTTTTGGTAGAAAAATGATGCATCACCCCACCCTTTGTCACCCCAACCGCATCAGCGACCGCCTGAAAAGTCACTTTAGATAAGCCCTGCTCCAATGTGATACGTGCTGCTTGATCTAACAACGCACGACGAATGACTTCTGGCTGTTTTTTACGCTTATAAGCATTTTCCATATCAATGCACCACAGAATTAGACAATAAGTTCATCACAACAACACCGCCGACGATCATCGCGATACCGACCACTGCTGCTGTATCAAGATTTTGCTTGAATAGCACCACACCAGCAAGTGATGTCAGCACAATCCCGAGTCCGCCCCACAGCGCGTACGCAATACCTAACGGTATGGTCTTAAGCGTCTGAGCCATTAGATAAAATGAAACCGCATAGAGCGCGCCCATCATCAAAGTTGGCACCAAACGGGTGAACTGCTCTGACTTTACCAAAAAAGTCGTACCCACCACTTCGCATATAATGGCAATAGTCAGATAACCGTAAGCAATTGTAGTAGGACTCATCTTTAGAACACCCGCTTTTGTTCAACGCATGCTATGAAAAAACATAGCAAAGAAACCACATGGTCGGTATTTTATAGAACTCTACTGCCAATGTGAAGGACTGTCTTGCAACTTTATTGTGTCAAACGGTATCGCACCACCTTTATATTTAAAAATACAAGGCATCAAATCCAATTTTACTTTGCCGAATCGACGTCTGGCTCTATATTCTTATCGTTTATCCTATGTGCCATATAAAAGTTTCTAAAAATATTTTTTATTTCTAAAGCACATTTATCGTCATTTTCTACTGAGTGCTGCCTTGAAATAGCCTATCTGATAAGGGATTGGCGTTAATTTTCAATAATTGCGATAATATTTATAATTAAACGCATAATAAGGTTGACAGCCTGTAGTGACTTGGCTAAAATGTGCCCCACATAACGCAAACAAGCTAATTAACTGCTTTAATATAAAGCATCAATAACTTGCTGTTATGACCAGCTATTCTCCAATAGCTCAGTTGGTAGAGCAACGGACTGTTAATCCGTGTGTCCCTGGTTCGAGCCCAGGTTGGAGAGCCATATACTAAAAACCTTCATCATAATTTGATGGAGGTTTTTTTATTGCTGTGTCTTTTATATTTACTTCTAATAATATTAGCACGGCTGTGGTGTTCTTTTAGACATTTTTGTTGTATGGTAAGATTAGTTTTGATTGGGTTCGTTTTTGTTTGAGTGCTTCGCTCTTACTCACTAAAAGTAATGGTTTATTATGATACCTGTACGTATAAAAAATAAGTTTTCTGATCATCCGCAAAAAATCATGCGCCCGATTAGTATTCGTTTGTCTGAAGAAATGATTGGCCTATTAGAAACGACGTCATCAGACTTGGGCTTTAAGCGCATTCAAGGGCTTATTCGTCTTTATATTCGTCAGGGCTTGGATCGTGACCATCAGGATTATACGCTCGCCCATGATGAAGTATTCATCGAAACGCTACGTAAACGCGGCGTTAGCCAGCATATTATTGATGAAGCGATTGTAGTGACTCATAATAACAACATCACTCATCCGCTATCTGAGTTACAAGACAACGATTAAACAATTAATAATATCGTTGCTAATTAATAGTAACGCTGCTAGATAATACTAAAATAAAAAAGACCAAGTTTGCTAACGCGAGCTTGGTCTTTTTTGTGGCTGTTATAAAAGTCTAAGCATTACTGATATTTCTCTAACTCTCCTCTTGTTATGCCCTTCTTACATTTAATCTACAGTAAGTATGTTTTTAAGTACTCTGCGATATTTGCGGTTTTAGTTAGCCATAACTAAACACAACAGATGTTTAAACAAGGTATATTAAACATATAGTCGCGACTATTTATAAGGTTTCAACATAATAAAGATCTGTAAGGAGGGGTACGATGACGGGCTTACATCAGCGTTTCAACAAAACTTTGTTTTCAACCATGACGGTAGCAATGCTAGTGATTGCGACTGGCTGCTCATCGCCGCAGACTGATCCAAGTAAAACAACCATACCGACAGATTCTGACCAATGGCAAAAAAAGTTAGGGCAAACTTTTGAGCAGTTGTCTGAGGCCGATCAACAAGTACTCAGCCGATATATGCTGCGTATGAAATTGAGCGACGCTTATGAATCAGGAGCCATGCCGCGTACCACTATCAAGCAAGCGCTAATACAACAGCGTGAATATGAACGTCTGCATCCAAACAACCCAACAGGTAAGAAAAGCCCAATCGTCAAAGGTCAGGCGGCGAACGCTACTGCACAGATGTATCCTGTCGCCCTGCTCCCAGTGAAAACCAGTGATAGCGATAGCTTAAATCAAGTCAAAATGCAGTTTATGCTATCCAACCATGGCAAAGGCGCGATAAAAAGTTTTAAGGGGACGCTAACTATGAAGGATGCCAACCTGACAAAGGGCAAAAACTTTAATGTGCCTTTGACAACGTTTGATCCACCTATCGCACCAGAGCAGTCTGGCAAAATCATTATTGAAAGCAGCATTGAGGATATCAATGTCATGCGCGCTATCAAAAATGCTAGTGGCATCACTATCGAGATTAATAAAGGTACGCTTACCTTAGCAGACGATCAGACAATCGAATTTGAAAACTCACTGGTTAAGTAGCTGTATAACCTACTGTTGAGGATTTTATAGAAGGTACTAATTAATACCATAAAAAAAGCCCCAATCATTGCTGATTGGGGCTTTTTCGAATTTGGCGGAGACGGAGAGATTCGAACTCTCGAAGGGCTATTAACCCTTGTCGGTTTTCAAGACCGGTGCATTCAACCGCTCTGCCACGTCTCCATTGGTGCATCATTATATAGATATCATTTTATAATGCAAGCCCCTAAACTAAAAAAATTCAATTAATTTTCGAATACTTGTAAATTGGAGCATTATCGCTTGCTTGAGGCCAGATGTAAGCACATATCGAGCAGCCTATTGGCATAGCCCCATTCATTATCGTACCATGCAAAAACCTTATATTGACCACCTACTTGCATAAGTTGTTGCCCATCAATGATTAGCGACTCAGTCTGATGAATAAAGTCACTAGATACCAACGGCTCATCAGTATAAGCCATGATGTCATGCAAATGTGCCTGACTGGCAGATTTGAGTACCTCTCGCACTGTCTCGACATCGACATCTGGCGTATCAAATACAAAGGTGACATCAATCGCAGCCACGTCGATAGTGGGCACTCGTATCGAATGCCCATTTATCTTGCCGACCATGGCTGGTAGCACACGTTCTGTCGCAGCGATACTACTGGACGTCGTTGGGATAATATTATAGCCAGAAGCGCGCGCCCGTCTTGGATCTCGATGTGCTTGATCCAGCACTGTCTGATCGGCAGTGACTGCATGAACCTCTGTCATCATGGCGGACTGCACACCAAATGCCTTATCTAGCGTATCAATCAACGGCACCAATGCCTGCGTGGTACAAGAAACACTAGAGATAATCGGTAGCTCAAGCGTGAGCGCATCGGTATTCACGCCCATGACGATACAGGCATCCACATCATCAAATGGCGCGGCACCGATAATCACTTGCTGCGCGCCAGCATCGATATGTAGCGTCGCTTGTTCATACGAGCGAAAATGCCCAGTACATTCTAAAACCACATCGACACCCAGCGCCTGCCAAGGTAAATTTTTGGGATCAGGCTCTGATAGCATATTAATGCAATAGGTCAGATTGTTTTTGGTGAGACAGAGCTCAGTCTTGCTCATATCACCTGACTCACTCTCTACAATCTCAGCATTGACCCCTAATCGACTGAGGCGGCCATGTGTGCTGTCAAACTTCAATAAATGCAATAAGATATCCGCTGGCGCTAAATCATTAATTGCCACCACATGAATCGCACGGCCCAACACTTCAAAGCGCTCTAGCAAAGCACGAAGAACATTGCGCCCTATACGACCAAAACCATTGATAGCGACTCTCAGTGGCTGTGTGTGCTCACCAGTGGTACGGAACGTCGCCGCTATCGGGTCAGAGGTCAATTGATAAGTAGCGCTCGAAAAATCAGGCATAACATTGGACATAAAGGGTATCGCTATAAATGAGGGTAAAAACTGAGCGTTATCACGTTGAGTGCGCTAATGATTGCTGAATATTAAGAAATAGCAAAAATAAAGCCTATAAAACTAATGGTAAAAAGTTATAGGCAATAAAATTATAAGCAGCAAAACTATGGGGTGATAAAAATCAATGCGAGGCGAATGGTGTTGTAGTCAATGCTCTGCTTGAGATGATCATATATCGGACGCAATTTGATGCTACCGTCATCATTGAAGTCATTTGGATTATTGGCGACTTTAATGGCGACATAGGCATTACCTACGGCTGTCATCACCTCATCATCTGGACGCAGATGATCGCAGGCAAGACTCGGATCTTGTGATTTTAGGTCAGCAATATGACGCATGATGGTCGACTGTGACAACTGACGCGCTTGTGATATCTCTGCAATGGTCAAACTCTCTTCTAACAACACTCTGGTCGCAAGTAGAGTACTGTCTGATTTGTCAGAGACCTGATTGCCTAATTTCTGTTTTTTATCGATTTTCGCTTGCTGTTGTTCGCGGCGCTTCTTTTGTAGCGTAGCATAAGCATCGATTACCGACTTGCTCAATGTCCCACCTGACTTCAGGACGAATTTTTCATGTGCCTGCTGCATACTTTCTTCATCTAGCATCGCATAATTAGCATCCGCTTCTTCAGACAGTACCAAAAACCGCTTATCTGCGCCGCGAGCCAATGGATCGAGTTGCAAGCTCATGTCGTTCATACCAAGCAGCTGTAGGCCAGATAGCGACTTGAGGCGTGATAATGCCACATAGCCTTGCCCAAGCTCAAAAGTACGCGACAAATCGATTTCAGCTGCATCGAGGGTCATGCCTTGCGATTTATGGATGGTAATCGCCCATGCTAGACAGAGTGGCACTTGTAAATAACTTGCTAGCACATCACCCGTTTCATCTTCGATAATCCACTCTTCAGGCTCAGCGATGACTTCTCGTCCTGAATTAAGCCGCACGACAGGCATTTTCTGGGTCGTTGGTTTCTTCGACTTTGGTTTTTCTTTGTCTTTTTTAGCAGCGGACTTCTTACCTTTTGTCGTTTTTTCGCCAGCAGCCTCTTCATCAACGTCATCGCTGCTATCGTCTTCGATTAACGCGTCACTACTGTCTTTATCCTCTATCTTGACAGCAGCAAACCCAATCAACTCGCCCATCGTTCCGTTAGAGACACCAAGCTCAGCATTGTTTTTGATAAACATTACCTTGGCGCCGACTTTTAGAATCAGCTCGTCTTGGGTACGCACGGTCTTTTTTAGCGTTTCAACCAGCTTACTATCGCCTGTTGCCGTTGCCTCAAAACGCATCATATCGCCATCTAGAGACGCCAGTTCTTTGTCATTGATTTTATTGACATTGAGATTGTGGGTATACAGACGAGTACGCTTAATATCGACGCTTTGGTCATACGTCGCTTCTAAAGCGGCAATCGCCTCAAAGGTCACTTCCTGACGACGAATTTGATTAAGAATATCGTCTAAATCCAGACCGCCATTGGCTGCCTCGCTGACTTGACGATGCTGCTCAGACAAGTAGCAAATATGGAATTTGGCATCGAGCCACGCCTCAGACATAAAGGCGAATTTTTCACGATTCGTCTCACCTTTACTGCCAATTGGTGGTAACTGAAAAAAGTCTCCTGCGACTACGACCTGAATACCACCAAACGCTTTGTCATTTTTGCGAATATGCTTGAGGACTTGGCTGACCAAATTGAGCTGCTTGGCATGTAGCATCGATATCTCGTCAATAACCAACACAGCCATGTCTTTTAGTCTGTCTGCTAAGAACTGCTTGCGTGATAAATTTGTCAAATCTCGATCAGACAGCTCATCCTTGATACCAATACCCGACCAACTATGAATCGTTGTGCCGTTCATGTGTGTGGCAGC
>Ga0208015_1000415_pt1 | contig 23984 bp, 19 predicted proteins | sample 26BtaG_FD_184101 | JGI IMG/M metagenome (GOLD analysis project Ga0208015, IMG submission 184101) | Marine viral communities from Cariaco Basin, Caribbean Sea - 26B_WHOI_OMZ_CsCl (SPAdes) (version 2) | ecosystem: Environmental > Aquatic > Marine > Oceanic | place: Caribbean Sea: Cariaco Basin...
GCTTAAAGGCAGATTAATCGGTCGGTTGCTTTTCACAGCGGGCATCCTTTTTGCGGTTATGACGCTTATATCAAAAAGAAAATAGACGGCACTACTAGGCTCAGTAGCGGTGATATATTTTCTTTTATTACACACAAGCGACGAATAGTGTAAGGAAGAGCTAGCTGACTTCGCTAATATAATGTACTGCAGTGTGGCATTCAGAGTAGTCAGATTCTGGCCAGTAAATCACTGCGTACCTTTTCACTTAATAGCTTTCACTTGATAACTTTATATTCAACAACTTTATATTCAATAACTTTCTGTCTAATAGCGATCCGTTTAGTGACCGGCTATAGAGGGTCTTTATAGGGCAAAACAGTATGAGGTAGATCAGTCTGAGTTAGAATAACTTCCAATTCACTTCAGTCGCTAAAGAGGTTGCTGTAGCTATTCGCTTACAAGCCTTGTCTAGAAACACGACTGGTTTTTACGCAATGCTTAAGCTACTTTGCCATTCACGATATTGCTTTAAGCAATTTATAAGCAAAAATTTTATCAGCTAATTTACTAATTCTGAACTTTAGTAGCGCCTAGTCCTATCTTTGCAATCCATAGCTAGGCTTACAATCAACAGCTATGCTCTCAAGCAATAGCTAGACACTCGTACGCGCCTAGAGACTTCCCTAAGCACCGTCTATCTCAATATCGTATCCTTAAGTTATGAAGTAGCAAAGTTTAAGGAGCAGAGTCTATAGGCCCTGCCCTGATGCTATAACCTCAATTGATAAGACTCAAGATTGGTAAGACTAGCGGTCAAAGCGTAAGTAATGGCAGCATTTTACAGCAATTAAGCAGTAATTCAGTAGCAATTAGGCAAACTTAAAAGCTCTTAGGTCAGCTTGGCTAACCTAACTAGCGAGGTATTATACCCCTACTTTAGCCTTATAGGGGCTAAACCCATCGCTTAATACCAATTAAGCTAATTTTAAGCAATAGGCTAATTATAAAAGGGCTGACCGCTAATTACAAATATATTACTTAAACTTTCCCCAAAATTCCTATAGATTAGCCACCTTTAAATTTTTTTGCTTACTCTTACTACTAGCAGGGTTAAGTAATACTCAAAGTGTTTCGCGCCCGCGCTCCCTGTTTATCCTTATTTTCTTTATTCTACTCGATGACTTTTTCAAAACAGCTGACATTAATCGTCCTATCTATATAGCCTATAGCTCACTTCGCTAGCGATTATATTTTATAACCCCTCAGCTACCCGCCTTCGTCAACAAGTCGTTTTAATTTCCCTCAAAGCTCAACGCCCCTAACTAACAAAAGTGTATCAAAATATTAGTTTGTAACCCTTTTTTGCGCTATCTCTGTAGTATGTGCTGATTTTATATTCGCAGATAACCCTGTCATTAAACTTGGCATAACGCTATAAACTGACTACGCTGTAGTAAAGTTATTGATACAAAATGGATTGTTTTAGTATCTTTAGCGGGGTTATTGGGGATATTTAAAACCTTAACAGGGAACTTATTTAGCCACCTAAACCGCTTCCCCTAACAGACAATTTCGCTATAATCACTGACAACGGCTAAGGCAAGCTTAGACTGAAAACGCATAAAGATTATTTTCAAATTACATAGAATAACTGGTAATATAGAAGAATCATGCGTTTGTAGCCCTTTTAAATCAGGCTCTAAACGAGGGTGGTACTGGAGGTTCGATAGGATATCGCACCATGTTATAGTTGCAAACTGTCTATCTTGCATAGGCAATTTTGCCTGCTATTACTAGCCTCCAAACTATATATTTTTACGATTTGTATTTTTACGATTATTGTGGGCGACACCTCTAATATTAGCTCCCTTTTATAGCTCGTCACGTTGCTGTTTGCTCCATCTTGCAGCTAGCGTACTCTTGAGCTACTCCTTGCTGATAGCTATTTGTGTTTATCTGTTATTATCCTGATCGTATTATCTCTATCTTTAATTCAATCCTAATTGAATCAAACGACAGGCGAGGTAAACTTGCTTGGCGACTTTGCAAACTCAACGTTTATTTAACAACAACGAGAGGAATTTATGTCTAACAGTACTGCGACGTTAACCGTCGATGGCAATGAATACGCCCTTCCTATTATTAAAGGCACCCTTGGTCGCCCGGTTATTGATATCGCTGCTTTTCAAGAAGCTGGTTATTGGACATACGATCCAGGCTTTAAAGTAACAGCGCCTGTTGAATCAAAAATCACTTTTATTGATGGTGGCAAAGGCGAGTTGTTACATCGCGGCTATCCTATTGATGAGCTTGCAAACAATGCTGAATACTTAGAAGTATGCTACGCACTATTGCATGGCGACTTGCCAAACGCTGAGCAAAAAACAGCTTTTTATGACAAGATTCAAAAGCATGCGGGCGTTCATGACCAATTGCGTAGATTCTTTGAAGGTTTCCGTCGTGATGCGCATCCAATGGCTATCATGGTCGGTGTGGTCGGCGCTTTATCTGCGTTTTATCATGAAGGCCTAGATGTGAGCGATGAGCGTCATCGTGAAATCACAGCTATCCGCCTAATCGCTAAGATGCCAACGCTTGCCGCTATGAGCTATAAGTACTCACGTGGCGAACCGTTCATGTACCCACGTAATGATTTTAACTACGCGCAAAACTTCCTATATATGATGTTTGCGACGCCTGCAGATGTAAACTACAAAGACAATCCTGTGCTGTCAAAAGCTATGGATAAAATCTTTACCTTACACGCTGATCATGAGCAAAACGCATCGACTTCTACTGTCCGTCTTGCGGGCTCTACAGGCGCAAACCCTTACGCTTGTATCGCTGCTGGTATCGCTGCCCTTTGGGGTCCATCACATGGTGGCGCCAACGAAGCCGTCCTTGAGATGCTAGACGAAATCGGTACGGTAGAAAACGTTCCTGAGTTCATGGAAAAAGTGAAGCGCAAAGAAGTCAAACTAATGGGCTTTGGTCACCGCGTTTATAAAAACTTTGACCCACGCGCTAAAGTCATGAAAGAGACTTGTGATGAAGTTTTAGAAGCTTTAGGCATCAACGATCCTAAATTGGCTCTAGCTATGAAGCTAGAAAAAATTGCTTTAGAAGATCAGTACTTCGTTGAGCGTAACCTGTATCCAAACGTTGATTTCTATTCAGGTATTATCTTGAAAGCCTTGGGTATCCCAACTTCAATGTTTACGGTTATCTTTGCTCTAGCCCGTACTGCAGGTTGGATCAGCCATTGGTTAGAAATGCACAGCGCACCGTTTAGCATTGGCCGTCCACGCCAGCTATACACTGGTGAAAAGCGTCGCGAATTTGTCAAAATGGAAGACCGTAAGTAAGCGCTTACCTCTTTGACTAGTCTTATAAATTTTTATGTAAAAAAATCCCGCTTTTGAGCGGGATTTTTTATGGTTTAGTTTTAACTACGACCCACTTACAGCCGTTATTTAGCAGCGACTATTTATCAAACTCTTTCAGCATTTTTTCATATTTTGCAATCTGCTCATCATAGCCTTCGATGGTTTCATTGAACTTCGTCAATAAGGCTTCAAACTCTTGCTGCTGCTCAATTTTCATATTTTGCATGTCTTTGACCTGCTGCGCCTCAATCTGTCGCCAAATCTGATGTTGCACAATCAAGCGCGCTAACGCTGGGCTTTTATCGCTCAATTGGCGTGCCAGCTCTGGCTCCTCAAACAAATCAGGCAATAGCGTGGTCATATTAATAAAGGTATCGACCTCTTCAGCCGACAGCGGGTCCGCTTGATAAATTGCAGCAAACGCTTGGCGATATCGGGTTTTAATTTGCGCTGCGTCTAAGATTTCTGGTGCTCGTGGCTCCAAGGTCACTTTTTTCAACACGGTCAAGTCTCGCTCACCCACTTCTGTACTTAGTGAGGCTGGATCGCCCGCCGCGGTCCCTTCAGTAATCATAGTAGCGACATCCGCTTTTGGGGGCTCAGTATTAGGCGTTGCTGTAGCAACTGCTGTCGTTGGCGATGCGCTAATATCTGCCGTTGTACTAGGAAGTGTATCAGTGCTATCCGTCGCTACTGGTGTATTGGACTCTGCTAGCGGCTCAGTAGCGTTTTGTGCCTCCGGATGCTCGGCGGCATCGGCCGCTTGTAAAGACTCATACTCGGCTTGTAGTCGCTGTTGCAGGCTGAGCATTTGCGCGACGAACTTCTCCTCGTAGTCATCAATCTGCGCTTGAGCTTCAACGCTAGGCTTAGTCTCTAAAGCCACATCGCCATTTTCATCTTTGGGTTTATCTTCGCTAGAGACGGCTTTATCACTGGCATCGGGCGCAGGTTGGCAACCGCTTAGCGCGCCTAAACTCAATACTAGCCCTAAAGTCATGGCCTTTGGGGTTAGCTTAGTCCATGAGTTGTTCACAGCCACAGTAGCAGCCGTTGACTGTGGGTCAACCGAATGGTGAGACTTTCGCAGAGGCAATATATTCCTAATCACGGTAAATTCCTAATGATGGCTAAGGTGTAGCAGCGTTATACTAAGCCGTTATAATGATTGTTATACTATAACAATAGTAGCTTATATTTTTATTACAGCTGCTATGACTACGCGTTTATTCTCGTTATTTATTATTAAAGTAGCAAGTTTAAGGTTAATAGTTGAACCATATAGCGCTGCTACAGCTTCCTCTCTGTGTCTGTTTTGCCTTCCTTGTGCCTTGCTTATACCTTATGGTTTATTTTATTTACGAGCTTCCTAGCTCTATAAATCGTTCTCTAATCAGCTGTCTAATTCTGCAGTCAAAGCTAAAAAAGGAATGCATTGTTGCCAAGGCTGACAATCCTGACCGCGCTGCCGCCGAATAAAATAATCTTGTACCATCCGTGCCTGCTGCTCAATCCCGTAGGCAAAGAAAGACTTACCGGACTCTAAGACATAATCATAGCGGCGATTGATTAACGCACCCCGCACTACTTTTAGGCCCTGTTGCAATTGCCAAACGTGAGTTAATTCATGAATTAACCAACTTTGCTTGCTCAATGATTCCTGTGAAAAATCTTCTGTCCAATCTTCAGGATGAAAAAAAATATTGCCATTAGGACTCACGGCATAATTTTTTAGCACCCACCATGCCGTTTTTAATTGTACCTCTTGCAAATTAATATGCTCGCCAAAGACACTGTATGCCAAAGCTCTCTCGCCTTCAGTCAATGAGCGCGACTTTGGGGATTGTCGTTGCAAACGACAGGCGCTCCTAAAATCCGTGACGGTCTGCATCACTCCAGCTGACCATTTAGATGCTGAGGCTGTTTTTCTATTCATCAGACTGTTACCTTGCTCAATGCGCTTTATCCGAATTCTATAATAATCTAATCCCGACTGTCTTAATATAAGCTAGATGCCTATTAACATAACCTAAATTGCAATAAATAGGGCATTTGCTTAAGCTAAACCTTACTTTATTCCTTATTTATTCTCTTAATTTCATTGAGTATATTATGGCAAACCCTTCTGACATGCCCTTAGCAGGACGTATGCGGCCTAAGGCGTTGGCTGAAGTCATTGGACAAACCCATTTGTTAGCGCCAGGTGCCCCGTTACAGCGATTAATCGAGCAGGGTCATTTGCCCTCTTTGATTCTGCATGGGGAAGCTGGTATTGGTAAAACTACCATTGCTATGCTATTGGCTGATGCCGTAGGTCGGCCCTTTCACGCGTTATCCGCCTTAAATACCGGGGTGAAACAACTGCGAGAAGTGTTGGAGGCAGGTAATAGCAATGCGGGCGGGTTTAGTTTTGCCTCACCCGTGGTTTTTATTGATGAAATTCATCGTTTTAATAAAGCGCAACAAGATGCGCTATTGGGCGCCGTCGAAGCAGGTGATATTACGCTGATTGGTGCTACCACTGAAAACCCGTCTTTTAGCGTCAATAATGCTTTGCTATCACGCTGCCAGGTCTATCGTTTAGAGCCGTTAGACAGTGAGCAGATTGCTCTAGTGCTCGAGCGCGCTATTACCACCGATACGGTTTTAAAAGACCTCAATATCGAGCTAACAGCCACTGACTTTATCAGCCAAATGGCCCACGGGGATGCCCGTAAAGCGTTAAATTTGTTAGAGCTCGCTGTACAAACTGCTGACCCTAAAAGCTCCCCTATCGTCGTCGATGCCGATTTAATCGCTAGTGTGGCGCAAACGGCGATGGTGCGTTACGACAAAGACGGCGAGCAGCACTATGATATGGTTTCAGCCATGATTAAATCGGTGCGTGGCTCGGACCCCGATGCGGCACTTTATTGGATGGCACGAATGTTAGTTGGGGGCGAACCTGCTGATTTTATTGCCCGCCGCCTGGTTATTCTTGCCTCTGAGGATATCGGTAATGCCAATCCCAATGCCCTGCTGCTTGCCGATGCTGCCTTACGCAGTGTGCAGTCTATTGGCATGCCCGAAGCGCGTATTATTTTAGGTCAAGTGATTGTTTATCTGGCGACCAGTGCTAAGAGCAACAGTACTTATAAGGCGATCAATGCCGCTATGCAATTGGCGCAAACTGACGCTTCTCCAGTACCGCTACATCTACGCAATGGCGTCACTAAGCTGATGAAATCGCAAGGCTACGGCGAAGGCTACGTCTACCCGCACGATTATCCCAATCATTATTATCCACAAAGCTATCTGCCTAATGAGCTGCAAGGCACCACCTTTTACCAATATGCCGACAATAAGCGCGAACAGCACAGCCAACAATTTATAGCTTGGCTGAAATCGCAGTCCGCCAGTAATGAGCCTTAGCAGCTTTAATAAGTGATTGTAATAGATAGCTATAATAGCGATTCGTAGCTTATTTTTTACACTGGGTTAGCAGAACTTAAGACTAGTAATAATAAAGAATTTATGACTTATCCTGTTGGGTTCGCCCTCTAATTCCGCTGTAATGCCCCGCAAGTAACAGATTAGGATGGGCATCTTTGCGTTAACCCCTTACAATCTAACCCTATTGCCCTCATAATTAACCTATACCTATTTTAATACGGTAATGAGCGCACCTCATTTATCGAGTTTGCTTTAGAAAATTGCTAACGATATTTATTGAACTACTATTAATATTAAAACGATATTTTTAAGAGCACTTTTTCATACGCCTTTTTAACTAAACAGACACTTTTAGATCAAGCTATTTAATCAATAGCGACTCCTAACTAAAAACTTTACTGACAAGAGATTCCTCATGGCTTTAAATACAATTCCTGAAATTATTGACGATATTCGTGCCGGCAAAATGGTCATCTTGATGGATGATGAAGACCGCGAAAACGAAGGCGATATCATCATGGCCGCCACCCATGTGCGCCCTGACGATATTAACTTTATGATTACTCATGCTCGTGGTTTGGTCTGTCTGACTTTATCTGAAGCCCGCTGCCAGCAATTGGCGCTGCCGCTAATGTCTGACCGCAACGAAGCCAAATTTAGTACGAACTTTACGGTCTCTATAGAAGCTGCGGAAGGCGTTACCACCGGTATCTCTGCTGCTGACCGTGCGCGTACCGTACAGGCCGCTGTGGCAGCTACTGCGAAGGCAGAAGACATCGTGCAGCCTGGTCATATCTTCCCTATCATGGCGCAAAAAGGCGGGGTGCTACATCGCGCTGGTCATACTGAAGCGGGCTGTGATTTAGCGCGCTTGGCGGGTCTTGAGCCTGCTGCGGTCATCGTTGAGATTATCAATGCTGACGGTACTATGGCACGCCGCGATGACTTAGAGAAATTTGCGGCTGAGCATGATTTAAAAATGGGCACGATTGCTGACTTAATCACTTATCGCATCGCTAATGAGCAGACCGTTGAAGAAGTCGAAACTCGTGAATTTAATACTGAGTTTGGTCCCTTCACTTTGCACCGTTTCCGCGAGTACGGCGCGACTGAAACCCATATGGCTTTGGTTAAAGGCGACTTAAGCGCAGGCGTGAGTACTATTCGCGTCCACGGCTTCCATCCGCTTAGAGATTTATTCGCAGCCCAATGTGACGAAACGGGTCGTAGTGGTTGGAGCGTGCAAGCCGCGTTAAAAGAAATCAGTCAATCTGAGCGTGGAGCGTTGGTCTGGATTGGTAACCATGACCCTATCGATTTGGGCGCAGTGTTAGACAAGAGTGCCAATAACCAATCCGTAGCTACCATTACTGAGCAGCCTTATCGCAGCATTGGTGTGGGTGCACAGATCCTACGTCATCTAGGCGTACGTGATATGCGTCTCTTGTCTTCGCCGATGAAGTTCCATGCGTTATCAGGCTTTGACCTCAACGTGATTGATTTTGTGAATGCCCCTAGTGCTTAAAACGGTTTAGACAGTTCTTACTCAGTGCCATAAGTTGCGGTCAATAGCGGCTAAGAACTGTCAAAACCAAATATAAAAATTATCCAATAAAAAAGCGCCAAGCTAAATAGTTTGGCGCTTTTTTATTGGGCAAAATAAGATGGAGAAAAGAGCTAGCTTTGTCGTCTTATGAACAGAATGAAGACTATTCTATAGTCGCTGACTCACCTGAGGTTTCAAAATTGGTAATCTGCTGACGCTCCTGCTCACTCCAAGAAACTTTCTGCTGTGTTTTAGCATCCAAACGTACCATGACCGCTTCGCCAGTAGCCACGATAGCTTGTTGGTAATGGCTATAAAAAACATAGCTGGTCACCATACTGCTATCTCCTAGATGCTTACAGCGTACCCCTATCGATAAGGTATCCGGAAAGACCACTGGCAGCATATATTGGCAGCTAGAGTGGGCTAGGACGACTTGGACATCCTTATTAAATAAGTTAATGGCTTCTAAATAAGCGATACGCGCAGACTCGGCATAGCGGTAATAAACGACGTTATTTAAATGATTCAGCGCATCCATATCGCCCCAAGCAACCGTTTGCTTAAACACAATAGGATAGTCTGAGACAGAAGGATGGCTAGCAAGGTTTTGTGGGTCAGTAGCGTTAGGCATAAGTACTCGCAGAATTATATATGATGAGCATCATTAGTCATTCAAATGAGTCGAATGTCTAGCGACGCTCTTGATAGAGAGGGTTATAGCAGCTGGGCTAAAAGTCTCGATAGCTACAGCATTGATATAGACTACAGACTTAGCTCAGCAAGAGAGCGCCTAGATAGCACTAGCTAAAAAAGGGCTTATTTTTGCTCGGGGGTCTTAGCGTTGTCTAAGACTTGCGTGGTAAGTAGCGTGGTCTGCTTAGGCGGATCAGCCAGCAGCTTATTCAACCAATTGACAGCATCTTGCATCGTAGCTAAATCATCTAACTCTATGGTCTCTGGCTTAGTTACCGGAGCGCCTGCAGCCGGTCGTTGGCTTAAGTTACGGGTAGCTTTGGCCGTATCCGCTAGTCGATTTGCGCTCGCAGTCGTTAGCGGTTGCAATTGCGCTTTTGCCTGTTGCAGATACATCAATAAGAGAGCGTTATCGCGCATATTACTGGCCTGCATCGCCAAGTTCAGCGTCATGATAGTCTCGTGTACTAGCACCTCATCCGTGGCGAGTTGCGAAGCACTTTGTCGCTTTGGTTTAGGTTTACCATTTTGTTGGCTAGTCGAAGGAGCAACCACTGTCGTTTGCGGCGCCACTTGCTCGCGCAAAAAAGCTTGGATATCGGCGATGGCTAGATTCTGTAATTGCCAGGCACTAGGCTGGGTACTCTGAGCTTGTAGGCGCTCGATATCTTGCTCTAAGCTTTGTTTAATCACAATCGTCAAAGCGGGTGCAATCTCATTGCTCTCCTGCGACAATTGCCAGTGCAAACCACGCAGTAAAGAAACCACTGCCTTATAATTACTGTCGGTCAGTAAACGGTCTGCTGCCTGCAATTGGATACGCAGCATCTCTAGTTGGTTGTGCGCTTGACTGCCCGCGGGTTGCAGCTGACTAGGCAAGGTCTGCTGGCTTATCGCGTACAGCCGATCATCCATCTCATTTAACCGCGTGCCCACTTGCTCGCTATTTTGCAAACGCGTCTGCACTTCTTGCTCAAAGCGCTGCTGTGACAGGACCATCCAAACCACCATAGCCACTAATAATAAAATGACCAGCCACTGAATCCATAACAGCAGTTGCCCCGCTTTACGACGCTGTTGTCGCGGGGTCATAAGCTCGCCGGGCTCGTTTAACAGCGCTGAGGCCGGTGAAGGCTCAGAAGTCTTTTGCTGGGTCTCATCGGGTGTTGGTTCAATAGCCATACAACCATATCCTGCAAATCAAAGAGAGGAAGTGAGCTTAGCCACGGCAGCCACTATAGTTGCCGTATCTAAAGACTCTACTTGATAATAAGTTAGCTGATGCTCGTGCAAGAAAGCCGCCAAGCGATCTCCTAAAACAATATAGTCAAAATCCGCCAGTTTTAAGGCTGAATTAGTATCTCTATCTGCCGAGTGGTCCGTTAGTGACTGATCGGCTGCCATAACTTTAGTCGTCGCCACTAGATGCTGCCAATACTCAAAGGCGGCGCCACTGCTGATAATCACGACAGGCGCCTGTGCAGACTGTTGCGCTGTCTCAGTCTGCTGGGCCAGTCTATAGTTGCTGAGCCATTGTTGATAAAGCGGCGCACTGGCTGGCGGCCAAATACGCTCATACCAAGCAATACTATCGACATTAATACCGCGTTGTCTTAAGGTTTCGACCAACAGTCTACGACCCCCAAGCCCCCGCCACATTAACACCTGATCGCTAGCTTTTAGCCCTGCGATAAGCGGCATCTGTAACATGCCTTCATTATTGGCAATAAGCGGTTGCTCTACCGTCAAGCCATACTCACGCAGGACAGCAGCCGTAGCATCCCCTACCGCAATAATTTGACTGGGCTGCGATATTGCTGTGATCGCGCTATCGGCGTCATTAGTATTGGCTTCTGCAGCACTTGATTGCTGCGCTTGCTGCCAGTAGGCAATAGCCATCGCTGCCGCCGTCGGGCTAACGACCACAGTTACCGCATAAGCACCACGCAACCACCGCTGCATTAGTAAGTCATCATGACGACTGGCGTGCCGTGGCTGCAAGGTCAATAGGGGCAATTCAACCACCCTATGATTGTTGGCCGCTAAAGCCGCACTTAGGGGCGCTGCCCGCTCTATCGGCCGCGTATTGATGACCACTCTTGCAGAAGATGTTGTTGCACCCATACCAGCCACTATTTACTCACTAAACCAATAATCACGTAATATTAGAAACCACAGGATAACTATCTTTGGTTAAAACAAACAAAGACAGAGCAAACCTAAATTAATCCGCGTAGATAGCCTGTAAAATTTCTTGAGCGCCTTTATCCAATAGCTCTTGAGCGACTGCAATACCTAAGTCATTAGCCAATTGCTCATTCTGCGCTTGTATGTCCGCCGCTGCGTCTGTATTAGCTGCTAAAGTGATGCGCTTTTCAGCTTTTAGCAACAGGCTGCCATCGGTCTTACCCACACGGCCGCGCAACCACAATTCATTCGTAGCGGTATCGAGCACGGCATAAGCGGCGATAGGCACTTGGCAACCACCCTCAAGATGACGGTTAAGCGCACGCTCTGCAATCAGACGCAGACGGGCTTGGTTATCATTTAACGGTGCCAATAAAGCCAACACTTCAGGATCGTTGTCACGACATTCAATCGCTAGCGCCCCTTGGCCTACAGCCGGTAAGCTGATATCGATATCTAACTCGCTACGGATACGCTCATCTAGACCGATACGCTGCAACCCACTGGTCGCTAAGATAATAGCATCATACTCGCCAGCATCTAGCTTGCCCAAGCGCGTGCCCACGTTACCCCGCAACGTCTTAATCACTAGGTCTGGGCGATGCGCTTTTAATTGGCACTCACGACGTAGACTGGAGGTACCGACTACTGCACCCTGGGGCAATTCTTCCAACGAGGTATAAGTATTAGAGACAAAAGCATCGGTCGGCGCCGCGCGCTCACAATAGGCTCCTAGCACTAAACCTGCAGGCAATAGCATAGGCACGTCTTTTAACGAGTGCACGGCGATATCGGCTTCTTTGTCATACATAGCTTGTTCAAGCTCTTTAACAAACAGACCCTTCCCGCCAATCTTAGCCAATGGAGTATCTAAAATCTTATCGCCTTTCGTGACTATCTTAAGCAGGTTGATCGTCAAGTTTGGATACAGAGCACTTAAGCGATCTTTGATATGCTCAGCCTGCCAGAGCGCTAAAGGACTCTGCCGCGTTGCAATATTTAACGTGGTCAAAGTAGTCGCTTGAGAGCTCGGCGCAGTAGTAGGCGTAGAAGACAAGGGGCTCAAATCAGAATCGGTCATAGAACTCATTACATCCATAATAATCTCATCAGTGCTGACTGTGCTTATAACTGAGGCCAAATAGGCGCAGCGAGTGCAAGCCAACCAGCTTATCTGATGATTACAAAGACAAAAAAACACCCCTATTTAATCATAAATAAGGGTGAGATGATATAAAGGCAGCGTTACCGCTATAGCAAGCCTAAGTTTTTAAATGGGTCTCTCTTAAGACTGCTTAAGGCTAAGCCATATTAATTAAGCTTAATTACAAACAGCCAATAGGGCAGCTAGCAAAGCAAACAATGACGAATAAGACAGCACATAACGAGAGTTAATAAAAATTTTGGCTGGTAAAACTAAGAATTAAGCGGCGAACAATAAAAAGTAAGTAAAATAAGTTATCGCTATCTAAAGGAGTTTATCCACCGCTGCTATTCATAAAACACCCTATATCATGGGCTACATACCATAGGCTACATATTTTGAATCTTATCCCGCAGTACCGGCAGATGGCGACGGCTCACTGCCAAGGCTTCATCAATACCCTTAAAGCGAACCTGATATTGCCCGGCATCAACTGCCTCTAGCAAATCAAGATAGTCTAAATTAATCAAAGCATTACGATGGACTCGGAACAACTCATTAGCAAACTCAGTTTCGAGCTCTTTAAGCGTCTCATCAATCAGTACTGTGCCTTCTTTATGACGGACCTTCACATACTTTTGATCCGCAGTGAAATAGTAAATGTCAGATAAAGGAATCAGCTCTACTCCTCGGTGCGTACGGGCAGCAATATGCTGACGACGCGGGGCACTGGCAGTAGGGTCAGCCAGTTTACGCAACTCATTTAATTGCGCGGCATTTAAGCTTTTTGCTTTAGCCAAGGCTTCTAATAGCTCATCTTTATTCGCGGGCTTAAGCAAATAGCCAATAGCATGGGCTTTAAAAGCGGTAATCGCATAATGATCATACGCCGTAACGAAAATAATAGCAGGCGGATGCTCTAGCTCATTCAGCGCTTGGGCACAGCGAACCCCGTCCATTTCAGGCATACGAATATCTAATAATATAACGTCAGGCTGATACTGCTTGACCGCGGCAATAGCTTCAACACCGGTCATGGCTTGCGCTACTACCTCATGCTTTTCATCCTGTACGATCCTCACCAAACGCTCGCGCGCTAATGGCTCGTCGTCACAAACCACAATTCGCATGCAAAACTCCTTTTAGTATCTAGCAATAACATTTTACTTTTGTCACATATTATCACGATTTTCGTGTCAACACAGTGAATTTGCATGCTACAAACTATTGATTATTGTCGGTTATTATCAAGTTATACCCCAGCATCTTATTACTGTAAATAAAACTCAAATAGGTCAGTGTAAACTTAGACCATTTATAGCATGGTGTTTATAGACACTAACAACACTTAGTTAAAGCAAATATTATGCCAATAATACCTATCAACATAGTTCTATCATTATTGAAAATTATTATTGATTTGGTTAACCGTCTCTACGTAGCCACTATAAAAGTAAACTAAAATCACCGTCAAGGTGACTAAAGTCGCACAGTAGCTAAGTATAAGCCGGATAGTAGAGTGAGTTTATTCATTTTAGCGATAGCTATAAGCGCTAAAATATAGGTAAGCAACTATAGAGAAGTGGATAGAGATAAGTAGGCTTAAATAAATGGCTTTAGATAAATAACTATAGATAGGTAACTATAAGTCTTCTTCTAATAAGCCGGCATCATGTAAGGGATAATTGATAGTGGTGGCAATATGTTGATGGGTAATCTGACTGTTAATATAAGCGCTAGGGCCAAAATTACGTTGTAGGCGTTGGGTTTGGGTATTAAAACTTATTTGTCGGCGCAAATCTTGTTTAGTAAATAAGGTCTTAGTCGGTAAAGTCACCACAACTTTGATATTGACCTGATGCTGATGCCAAGTGACGTTGACACTCATGTGAATCATTTCTGTCGTCATCTCAACCACGTTGAGCAGCATCTGTTCGATGACACTCTGCAAGGTTAAGGCGGTAATCACCATATCGTACACGGTATCATCGTCAGGGACTTGCCAATCGACTTGTAGCTTGCCTGCTAAGCGAAACGATTCTATAGCCAAATAATGCTGACAGAGCGCCAATTCCTCTTCAAAACTCACTTCTTTTAAATCGTTAAAGCTGGCGCGAAATAGTGCCGAGACATGATGCAATAGCTCTGAAGCTTTATTGGGGTCAGACTCGACTAAAGAAACCAAGGTATTGATGGTATTAAAAAAGAAATGCGGAGCAATACGAGCTTTAATCAGGTTATTTTGTACCGCCAATTCTTTATCAAAAGCCGCTTTCAAGGTCTTGATATCGCGGTATTGCCGGGCAAAATATACTAAGAAGACGAAAGCAAAACCGCCCGTTACTAAACCCGATATCAGCATTTCTACTATCAACTGCGTACTTGAGTAGGTCGACCAGCCTAGTCCCATCTCTATAAGCATAGTGATGACTTTAGCAATGCCGCCACACAGACTCAAGGTCGCCACCAAACGCCAACTGGCAGCAAATTGAGACAGACGCTTTAAGACCGGACGGAAATAATCACTGATGAGCACGCCTGATAATACGGTCAACACGGTATAAATGATATTGATAGACAGGCGCTGCAAAACCTCTTGCCAAGTAAACAAACTATAACGCGCTAGGATGGTCAAAAAGACAGCCCAGCAAAAGCCGTACAGTATGCCTTGCCAAGGCGACCATAAGTGGATGAGTTTGGGCACAAAAAACTCTAAACGCTCGGCTAGTAAGGTAGCCTCATCGTTTGCTATACTGCCCTTATCCTCATGACCTAATTTAGACCAATATGACTGCCACCGATTCTTCAAATAATACCCATCCTAACTCATTTGACCCCGCATCTAGTGCTGATTCTACCACATCCACTGCCCCTGGCCAGCAGATGTGGGGCGGCCGTTTTAGCGAGGCTACCGACAGTTTCGTAGCGGCATTTACCGCCTCGGTCGGTTTTGACCAACGCTTTGCCCGTCAAGATATCCAAGGCTCTATCGCGCATGCCACTATGCTCGGGCGCTGTGATATCTTAACCAGCGAGGAAGTAGCCACGATTATCGAAGGTCTCAAGCAAGTCCAACAAGAGATCGATAATGGTGAGTTCCAATGGTCAGTCGCGCTTGAAGACGTACATATGAACGTTGAATCGCGCTTAACCGATATCATTGGTACGGTGGGTAAAAAACTGCATACCGGCCGTAGCCGTAATGACCAAGTAGCGACCGATATTCGCCTGTGGTTACGCGAAGAGACCGATAATATTGTTAACTTGCTAGTGCGCCTACAATCAGGCTTATTAGATTTGGCTGAGCAGCATACTGACACGATTATGCCTGGCTTTACCCATCTACAAACAGCGCAACCGGTCAGCTTTGGTCACCATGTGATGGCTTGGTTTGAAATGTTAAATCGCGATACTGAGCGCTTAATCGATGCACGCCGCCGTATGAACCAAATGCCTTTAGGTAGCGCAGCACTCGCTGGTACGACTTTCCCGATTGACCGTACTATCACCGCTGAGCTGCTAGGTTTCGAAGGCATCTGCCAAAACTCCTTAGATGCGGTCTCAGATCGTGATTTCGCTATTGAGTTTACTTCAGCAGCGTCTATCTTGATGATGCACTTATCGCGTATGAGTGAAGAAATTATCCTGTGGATGTCTGCGCAATTTAGCTTTGTACAAATTCCCGATCGCTTTTGTACCGGCTCCTCTATCATGCCGCAAAAGAAAAACCCGGATGTCCCAGAATTGGTCCGTGGTAAAGCAGCGCGTGTCTTTGGTCAGTTGATTACGTTACTAACGTTGATGAAAAACCAACCATTAGCGTATAACAAAGACAATCAAGAAGATAAAGAGCCTCTATTTGATTGCGTCGATACCCTAACCGGGTCGCTGCTCGCCTTTGTCGATATGCTGCCTAATATTATTCCTAATAAGGACAATATGCGCGCTGCCACTATGAAGGGCTATGCTACGGCTACCGACCTTGCGGATTATTTAGTGCGTCGTGGCGTGGCTTTCCGTGATGCTCACGAAGTCGTGGGTAATGCCGTTGCCTTAGGCATTAGCGAAGGGGTGGATCTTAGCGAATTGTCCTTGGCGCAATTGCAGCAATTTAGCGACGCTATTGGCGATGATGTATTCGACTATCTGACTTTAGAAGGCTCATTAGCCGCACGTGATCATTTAGGGGGCACAGCGCCTAATCAAGTCCGTAAAGCGGTGGCTACCGGTCGTGAGCGTTTGAAAAAATTCGCTCCGGCTCAATAGCAAGCCTAAGCCATTATAGCTTTTAGCTAATTGTAAAAACCTGCAGGTAAATGTTATTCATTATAACGACTTATAATCTCTAATAATATTTACCTGCTGGCATTAACCCGTATTAAGGAGCTCGATATGACTGCTACTTTTGATCCAAAAGCCAACTTGGTAATGTGCCGCAAATACCAAGAAGAATTGCCAAAGATGCCCTACCCGCCCTTCCCTAATAAAGCCGGTGAAGAGCTACAAAATACGGTGTCTAAAAAAGCTTGGGATGAGTGGCTAGAGCATCAAACCATGCTGATTAACGAAAACCATTTAAGCATGATGGACCCAGAAGCGAAGAAATTTCTGACCGAGCAGCGTAATAAGTTTTTGGACAATGCGGATTATGAGCGACCACAAGGCTGGACCCCGCAAGCTAAATAAGACTTATTGGTTAGCAATAGCTTACTTTAAAACCCTAGAAAACGCGCTGATTGGCGCGTTTTTTTATGCCTGTTAATTTAGGATTGAGCCATTTTTAATAGCCCTTAATCTTTTCGCTCATTGCTCGCCGTATGCTCATCATAAGTTGGCGCCTCATTCGCTAAGACTTGATTGGCCGTCGCCTCACGCGCCGCCATTTGCTCACTAGCCTCTTGTACCGTCTTGGCCACTTGCGCATGGTCAGTATGGCGGACGTCTTCCCCACTGATAGAGTAAATGACCAATTCCGCCACATTACGCGCATGGTCGCCGATACGCTCTAACGCCCGCAGCACCCACATAATGTTAATAACATTAGAGACATGGCGCGAGTCTTCCATAATATAGGTCATTAACGCGCGGGTAGCGGATTGATACTCGCGATTAATAACCCCGTCATTGCGCATCACTTCAAATGCCTGCTCAACATTCAGATGCGTAAAGGCATCTAAAGCGTTATGTACCATCAAGCGGACTTGATTGCCTAAATGTTGGACTTCTGCATAGCCGCGGGGAGCACTGCCTTCAGCACTGATTTGGCAGGCCATCTGAGCAATTTTCACAGCCTCATCACCAATGCGCTCAAGATCTACCACGCCTTTGCTAAGCGCCATCACTAATCTTAAATCACTGGCCGTAGGTTGACGTCTGGCTACGATCAGTAAAATATGCTCATCTAACTCTAACTCTTTATTATTAATATCATGATCAGTATTAATCACTTCACGCGCCAAAACTTCATCAGCATCAATAAGGGCATGAATAGCTTTTGCCACTTGGACCGCGACACTGTCCCCCATCGTTAAAAACAACTGAGTAGCCGTTTCTAAATCCTGATCAAAACTTTTGGAGGTGTGTCTTTCATAGATACTCATAGCTCGTACTCCCTGACGTCTTGGTACAGGCGATGACCCTCGCCTAGCCACAGCGGCCTCATTGACTAGAGAAAATCCCAACTGCTGATAAGCTTGGGCCATGATCTCTTGTTGTTCTTCATTCACAATAAGCTCTCTTATTGACGCCAACAGCCTGTCTGGTTCTGCAGCGAAGACCATGGCTTAGATACCAAGGTTTGCTAGCCATAGACAGGCACAATGGTTGCGTCAACTGGATTAACCGTAACGACCCGTAATATAGTCTTCTGTTGCCTTTTGCGCCGGGTTGGTAAAGATCTGATCGGTCTCGCCCATCTCAACCATATCACCCAAGTACATATATACCGTATAGTCAGACACGCGGGCGGCTTGCTGCATATTGTGCGTGACAATAGCAATGGTATAGTCCTGCTTTAAATCTTCAATCAAATCTTCAATCGAGCCGGTTGAGATAGGGTCTAACGCTGAAGTAGGCTCATCGAGTAACAACACTTCTGGCTTAGTCGCTACCCCACGGGCGATACATAAGCGTTGCTGCTGCCCACCGGATAATGACAGTCCTGACGCTTTGAGCTTATCTTTCACTTCTGGCCATAAGGCGGCTTTTTTTAGCGCCCACTCTACGCGCTCATCCATTTCGACCTTGCTAAGCTTCTCGTATAACCGTACCCCAAAAGCGACATTGTCATAAATCGACATAGGGAATGGCGTGGGTTTTTGAAAGACCATGCCAACACGTGCGCGAAGTAAATTCACATCCACGTCTTTACCTAGGACGTTTTGCCCGCCCATATTGATAGCCCCTTCCGCACGCATACCGGGATACAGGTCGTACATACGGTTAAAGGTGCGCAGTAAAGTCGACTTACCACAGCCCGATGGTCCGATAAAGGCGGTGACGTTTTTTTCTGGGATATCAATATTGATGTTTTTTAATGCCTGAAAATCACCATAGTAGAAATTTAAATCACGGATTTCCATCTTGGCAGGTGGCATACCCGCGGGCATATCCGCCACAGTTTGACGATTAAAGCTAGCGGTATCCGGCTGATCGACTTGAGTCGCCGTCGACATAGGCTTATCTAATAGACTGGTTTTTTGGCTAGCCGTATTAGTAGCATTTACTGTAGGCTTGCGGGTTCTTTCTACGACATCATTCATAAGGGTATCCAATTTAATTGGGTTTGCTGCAATTTGATAAAGCTTGAAATTTGCTGACATATGGCGTCTGGCTATCGCGACAATCTTTAGCGAGTATGGTCTTTGCCACCGATAATACGGGCAATAATATTGAGCGTTAAAACTGTGGCAGTAATGAGTAAGGCGGCGGCCCAAGCTAGCGCATGCCAATTGTCATAAGGGCTCATGGCAAACTGATAAATGGTGTTGGGTAAGTTGGCGAGTGGCTGACTCATATCGGTACTAAAGTACTGGTTGTTCAATGCTGTGAAAAGTAAGGGAGCGGTCTCGCCAGTAATGCGGGCAAAGGCCAGTAATACCCCGGTCGTTAAGCCCGCTTTTGCCGCCTTGATAGTGACCTTGGTCACCAGTTGCCATTTTGGTGTGCCCAAAGCATAAGCGGCTTCGCGTAAAGTATTGGGCACTAAATTCAGCATGTTTTCAGTAGTACGGACGACGACCGGCACGACAATTAATGCCAAGGCTAGCGCGCCCGCCCACCCAGAGAAGCTGCTGCCTTTCACCATCAACGCATAGATAAAGAGGCCAATGACAATCGAAGGCGCAGACAGCAAAATATCATTGAGGAATCTAGTGACCTTGCCGAGCATGCTGCCGTGAGAGAATTCTGCTAAATAAATGCCGGTCATTAAACCAATCGGTGCGCCGATAAACAGTCCCGAAAACGCCAACATAGCTGACCCGACGATAGCGTTACGCAAGCCCCCAGCACTCATCGGTGGTGGCGTATCCGCTGTAAAGATGGGCATCTCTACCATCCCTTGAAAGCCTTCAACGAATAGCGTCAATAAAATCCACAGTAGCCAAAATAGACCAAAAGCCATAGCTGACATCGCAAACCCAAGACCCAGCTTGTTGATCAGACGACGCTTGTTATAAAGACGCTTGTTATAGCGGTCTTCAAAACGGGGCTCTGGTTGGACTATGGCAGGAGCAGTAGACATAAATTCTTCCTATAATAGTGCTGAAAATATCGACTTAGTAGGTGGTGCATAATCGGGCTATGGTGGCTAGCAATTAAGCCATTAATTACCGGCTTTTTGGTCAATTCGCATCAGCATCAGCTTTGAGATAGACAGCACAATAAAGGTAATAACAAACAGAATTAGACCTAAGTGTAATAACGACGCTAAGTGCAAGTCGCTCGAGGCTTCTGCAAACTCGTTGGCGAGCGCTGAGGTAATCGTGACCCCCGACGTAAATAGGCTAGGACTGAGGTTAAAGGCATTACCAATCAAGAAAGTTACTGCCATGGTCTCGCCTAGCGCACGGCCCAAGCCTAGAATGACGCCGCCTACGACCCCCGCCTTGGTATAAGGCAGGATAATCTTAAACATGACTTCCCAAGTTGTTGCGCCCATGCCATAAGCCGATTCTTTTAATAGATCGGGCACCACAGAGAAAACATCACGCATAGTGGCGGCAATAAAAGGAATAATCATGATGGCAAGGACTAAAGAGGCGGTAAACATCCCCAGACCCATCGGTGCTCCTTGGAATAGTTTGCCAATAATAGGCAAGGGACCTACATGCTCGATAAACCACGGCTGAATGTTGTCGCCAAACCAAGGTGCAAATACGAACAAGCCCCACATGCCATAAATAATGGACGGGATACCCGCTAACAACTCGATGGCAATGCCTAATGGCCGTTTTAAAAAGGTAGGACAGAGTTCCGTCAAAAAGATGGCAATCCCGAAGCTAACCGGGACGGCAATAAGAATAGCGATGACCGAGGTCACTAGCGTGCCGTAAATAGGCGCTAAGGCACCATACTCATCAGCGACCGTGTCCCAATTATTGCTGGTATAAAACCCTAAGCCAAACTCTTGAATGCTCGGCCAAGCCCCAACGATTAATGACAGTAAAATACCGCCTAACGACAGCAGCACTAAAATCGCAAATGCTTTGGTCGCATTGACAAAAATAGCGTCGTAGCGTTTCTGTTTGGCCAGTTGCGAGTGGAGATCTGCCATGCGTGCCTCATCATTAAATAATTGAGCATTAGGGGGGAAAGTCAGTGCCCTACAAGAGAACACTGACTGCCATAAAAGCGGGCTTAACTGCCTAAGAATCTTTTTATTAAGCGGCTATTTATGTGACTGCTATTGAGCTGGGGTATAGACAGGCTGACCGTCGCTACCTTTGACTTCGTTCCATTTGTCTTTAAATAAAGCTACGGCGGTATCCGAGAATGGGACGTAGTCGAGAGACATAGCCGAATCATCCCCTTGGCTATAAGCCCAATCAAAGAAGTTTAATACCCCTGCCACTTGTTTGGCATCTTGTGGCTGCTTATGCACTAAAATGAACGTAGCAGCGGCGATTGGCCAGGCTTGCTCGGTATCAGAGTTGGTGATAACTTTATAAAAGCCTTCTTGTTGTGACCAGTCGATATCACCGGCAGCTGCAAAAGTCTCGGCAGAAGGCTGAACGAAGTTACCAGCGGCATTTTTAAGGGCGGCATGAGACATGTTGTTTTGCTTGGCATAAGCATACTCAACATAACCGATAGAGTTTTTCATACGGTTGACATAGCTCGCGACGCCTTCATTACCTTTACCACCCGCCCCAGTTGCCGTCGTTGGCCACTTGATAGTTTTATCGACACCGACGTTGTCTTTCCAATCGCTAGACACTTTGGCTAGATAATCGGTAAAATTAAAGGTCGTACCTGAGCCGTCTGAGCGGAATACCGTAGTAATTTGCGCATCAGGAAGCGTTAGGTCTGGGTTAAGCGCGGTAATAGCAGGGTCATTCCACTTGCTGATTTTACCCATATAAATATTCGCCAAGGCCTCACCGTCTAGCTTTAATTGACCCGGCTCAACCCCTTCGATATTCACGACCGGGACTACGCCACCGATGACGGTTGGGAACTGGATAAGGTCATTTTCAGCCAACTCTTCTGGGGTCATTGGTGCATCAGAGGCCCCAAAATCAACAGTCTTAGCAACAATTTGCTTAATACCGCCTGACGAACCGATAGACTGATAATTGACTTGGCCGCCGGTAGCTGCATTATAGTCAGCAGACCATTTGGCATAGATTGGCTGTGGAAAAGACGCGCCAGCACCCGTGATATTCATAGCAATATTGTCAGCTGATTTAAACTCGCCCGTTGTGGCAGTGCCTGCCGTTTCAGTCGTAGCTACTGCAGTGCCGGCTGGTTCAACGACTGTAGTCTCGTCAACGACTTCTTTTTTGTCACAAGCGGCCAAAGTAAGAGCACTGATCATAGCGACAGCTAGTAATGAATAACGCATGCGTATCTCCTAAATAATAATTATTTTTTAATGGTAGGGTGAGAGCTGGGGCTAGTGGCAATTGAGCAAAGCCGACATAAAGTGCTCTATAATTTTCTATAAATGCTGTAATCTCTAATGGGCGTAGTTTGACGCTTGAATATGACAATTTGATGAAACTTAACGTTTTTTGTTAAATTACTGTTACTGATAACCCTTCTTATTTACCAATTGTTGTCTATTATCTAAGTATTATCTTATTGAGCAATACTTGCGCCGGCTTAGCCAATAGGTCAGGTCTAAATTTATTTAGTGGCTGGTGTATTTATTTAGAGACTGTTGTATTTATTTAGCGGCTACTGTATTTATTTAGAGACCGCTGTCTAATGAGCAATATTAAGCGGATACTCTCCCCTAGTGACCTAAACTCTGCTAAGATAGAGACTCTTATTCTTAAGACTCGGGGTGCAAGCCGTAATGAGAAAGCAGTTATCCAATAACTGTTAACTTGAACGACGCTTGCTGAGACATCACCCGTTGCACCTGATGTGGTTAGTACCACCGTAGGGAAGTCAAAGTCGCCGTTTTCGTCTTACTTATTGTTATGGTCTGGCCCAGCACTGGCTTGCCATCCCGTCAATAACGCTAAGTCGTTTATCCGCCAGTATCCTGTTATTGCCCTACCCTAACTGACTGCTAGATGGTCATAGAGCAATGTTGCACAGCACTGAGATAACCAGCCTTACCCGCTGAAACACCCGACACCGAGTCTTGAACCTTTATATTTTTTATAAAATTAGGACTCGCTATGTCTATCACTGCTGATATCCCAGCCAATGTTGCTAATCCTGCCTCTGCCTCTGTAGAGCGACCCAACCCGTTAAAAACCCCGGCTCATCGCAAAAATACGGATGCTCGCTTTGATGAAGAAGCGCGTGATTTAACCCGCAATCTCCCCGCCTCGCGTAAAGTCTATGTCACTGGCTCCCGCCCTGATATTCGGGTACCTATGCGCGAAATTACTTTAACCGATACCCCTATCGGTGGTTTTGGTCGTGAGACGGCAGAGTACAATCCACCTTTCTACGTTTATGACACCTCGGGCGTTTATACCGACCCTGAAGTAGACATTGACCTAACCAAAGGCTTGCCCAAACTGCGTGAAACTTGGATTGAAGAGCGCGGCGATACCGAAATACTATCTGGCCTCTCTAGTAATTACGGCAAAGAGCGGGCTCGTGATATCACCACCGCCAACCTACGCTTTGCCCATATCGATAAACCACGCCGCGCCTTAAAAGGCAAAAACGTCACGCAAATGCACTACGCGCGCCAAGGTATCATCACCCCTGAGATGGAATATATCGCCATCCGTGAGACGCAAAAGCAGCACGAGCTGACCGATATGCGCCAACACGATGGCGAGACGTTTGGGGCCAATACTCCGAAAATTATTACCCCTGAATTTGTCCGTTCAGAGGTCGCGGCAGGTCGCGCTATTATTCCGAATAACATCAACCACCCTGAATCAGAGCCGATGATTATTGGCCGTAATTTTCTCGTTAA
>Ga0208015_1000421_pt1 | contig 23804 bp, 42 predicted proteins | sample 26BtaG_FD_184101 | JGI IMG/M metagenome (GOLD analysis project Ga0208015, IMG submission 184101) | Marine viral communities from Cariaco Basin, Caribbean Sea - 26B_WHOI_OMZ_CsCl (SPAdes) (version 2) | ecosystem: Environmental > Aquatic > Marine > Oceanic | place: Caribbean Sea: Cariaco Basin...
TTAGATCCTAAATTAAAACCTTTTTTTGAAACTCCTGAAATTGTTGAAGCTAAAAGAACAGAGAGAATTAATACTACAAAACTTCAAGTGCAAGAAAGACAAGAATATGCAGATCAGAGAATAGCAAGAGCAAGAGAAATTTATGAAAGAAGAACAAAAAGTAATGAAGAATGGTATAGAGGAAAAAAAGATAGGAGTAAATACAAAGAAAGATATTTAGAAAGAGAAAGAAAATATGAAGATGATTATGAAGAAGAAGTTGAAAAATGGGATGGTTATAAACAAGGATTAAAAAAAGGCCTTGATAGATTGAATAAAAATGAGGATATTTCTTTTAGTGATATTAAGAGAGTTGCAAGAGAACTTGGCAGATATGAAGAAGCAAAGATGGAAGCTAAAAATGAACAAAGAAAAGTAGAAGCAGAACAATTAAGAAAACTTAGAGTAATGAAAGCAAAAGGATACAAACCTGTTCTTATTGAAAGAGCAGATATAAAAGAAAGGCCTGAGGCAGTTGAATTAGGTTATTTTGATGTAGAAAAAGATAAATGGGTATCAGTTACAGAATATAAAGTTAAACCAAAAGTAGATATTTCTAAAGCAGAAAGAATTGGATTTACTGAGCCACAAGAAAGAGTTGTTGTTGTCGCAGGAGAAGAATTTAAATTTAAAACAAGAGTTCCAATCTATAAAGAAACAGCAACACAAGAAGTTGTAACTCCTTATGCAAGGACAGGATTTACAGAAAAGCAATTGATTAAACAACAACAAGATATTACTTATGGAGAATGGGAGAAAGAAAGAAAAATAAGTGATCATGCAATTATAGAAAAGGCCTATGTAGAAGATGAGAAGAAAGGATTATTTAAAAGATATGTTGAGGCATTTAAAGACAGGCCAAAAATAGAGGATGATATGTCTGAGAAAGAAAAAAAGATTGCAGAGGCATTAGGAAAATATGCAAAATTAGGATTTAAATGGGTAGATGATAGGGTGCATTGGGATACTCCAAAATATCCATCTATATTACCTCTCCAACTTAAATTTGGAAAGATAGAAGATTTAACAGATGCAGAAAAAGGATTTGAAGAATTAAAATTAAAGATAGATGAAACATCTCAAAATGTAGAAGAGAAAGCACTTGGAAAAGAAAATATTGAAAGATTAGGATCAGATCTTGAAACAAAGTATCAAGAAAAGTATCAAGAGGGTTTTGAAGATAAATATATGAAATCTTTGATCTATGATGAAACAACTTTTGAAAAAGCATCAGAAGAATATGCAAAAAGTGATGAGGCAAAGGAATTACAGGAAAGTTACCAAAAAGAATATGAAGAGGGATATGAGAAATTAGGTGTAGATGCACAATGGAAATTAGGAAAAGGATTTGCACAAACAGGATTAGGTTTAAGTAAAACAGCAGTAAATATTTTAAGTTCGCCATTAAAAACAGGTGCAGTTGCAGGAGGGATCTATGCAGGTGTTGGAGTTTTAAAAGCAATTCCAACAGGAGTTGGTTATGGAATATCAGCAGGTTTTGGTGTTTATGGTGCTTATAAATTCCTTGATCCAAAATCTACTTATACAGAAAAAGCAGGAGGCCTTTTAATAGCAGGAGTATCAACAGTAACATTAGGTTATGGTGCATATAAATATTTGAAATCTCCTGTGATCAAAACAATTAAGATCAAACCTCCAAAGGCAACATTAAGATCTGCACATACAGTATCAAAAGATATTAAATTAATAACTAAACAAGGATCTGTTCATAAGGTAGTTTATGAAAATCAAAAATTGTTACAAATAGGAAAAGCAGGGAGAAGAACAACAGTAACAACAAAAGGGAGAGCATTATTTTCTAAGGTTACAAAAATTAAATTAGATCCTATTTACAAAGGAGTACCAACACAACAATTAGGAAAAACATATACTCTTAAAGGATTAAGAGGATCTTATCATCTTAGAACAAAAGCAAGTGGTTATCAAAAAGCAACAAAGTTATTAAAGAACTATGGATGGACAGATGCACAAGCAAAAGCAACATTAAGATATTACCAACCAAAAGTTGTTGAGCAATATATGAGAGGAGAACGGCACATTTTTAGTTACAAAGGCAGGATCAAAATTGAAGTATTAACTAAACAAAAAGTGTATGATGTAAATAAAGCATTAGGGATCAAGACAAGAGGTGCAAAAACAATAAAAGATATTTATAAAGTAAATAGAAAAATAGTTGATCTTTCAAAAACAGGAAGAATAAGAGTTGTTGATCCTAATAAAGCAGTTGGAAAAACAATTTTAGAAAAGCAAACAATAACCTCAGGATATATGAAAGGAAATAAATTTGTTGCAACATCAGTAAAGAAAACAAGTGGAAGATATATTTTATCAAGATCATCAGATTTGAAAAAAGGATATTATCCAAAGGTGGATAAATATGGAAAAACATTTGAGCAAGGAGAATATAGAGATCTTTATGCAATGTTAAAGAAAGATCCATTAACAGTTACTTCAAATTTAAAAAAGAAGATCATAACTATTGATTACAATACTAAATTTGTTAAACTTGAAACTACAAGTTCAAAGATATTTCAAGGAGGAGTTAAAGATCTTACAAAAATCAAAGGTGTGAAATATGCAGGAATTACAAAAACTCCATTTTCAAAAACATTTGGGTATGATCCAAAGACAGAGAAACTTATTAATCAGATCAATAAAAAGATAAGTACAAAACAAACACAACAAGTTATAAAGAAAATAACTGAGGGAGGCACAGGATATAAACAAACAAGTGCAGAAATGAGTAAGTATTGGGGCAAAGGACAATATGAAAGAACAGTTGGAGGTTTAGATATACAACAAGGATTATCTCCACAACATCTACAACAAACTTTAAAATCTTCAATTTCAATTCCTGAAATAAAAATAGGTGCTTTGAAAGATATTATAAATATAAAACAATCAGGAATGGCAATTACAAAAAATATGGTATTTGGCCAATTATCACAAGGCACAATAGCATCACTTAAATTAAATCTAAAATTAGATCAAAAACCTTTAACAACACAAGAGATAGATATTAAAAATTTAATAAAGCATGATGTAACTTTAAAATATGATCAAGCAGTTGTTCAAAAAACATCTCCTGCATTAAAATCTGCATTAAAATCTGCATTAGAAGTTACACCAACAAACATAACTTCATTAAGTTTAAAAACACCAACAATTCCAAGAGTTCCTATAACTCCAATTCCAAAACCATTTATAATTCCATTTTTAAAATCAGAGATTTCAAAGAAAAGAGGAAAATCAAAAGTAAAGAGTGTTTATGATGTTGCTTATTTGCCTGACTTTACAACAAGAGCAGTTGGATTAAAACCTGAAACATTATCTGAAAAACAAGCAAGAGCAAAGTTAAAGAAATTATTAACAGGCCTTGAAATAAGAAAAGGAGTGATCTTAAAATGATTAGTAAGATATATAAATATAGTGTGTGTTACTTGGATACAATGTATATAATGGAGGTGATAAATGGTAGTTAAACTTTCTCAACAAGATATTGCAGATCTAAAAAAACAAGGATTTTCAGAAGAGGAAATTAGTAAAGCAGTTTCAGAAATTGAAAAAGAAGATCTACAAGGAATTTCAGGAAAAACTCCTGATCCAAGAGCAAATTCTCAAACAAGTGCTTTTGCCTCTAAATCTTTTAATGATATTGCTATGCATCAATTGGAATTAAATGATCTCTTGGAACAAACAGAACATGTACTTAAAGGAGATGTTGTTAGATGGGAAAACAATATGAAAATTTGGGATGCAAATCCTCATCCTGAAAATAATCCTTTAAACAAAGAGGGCATTAGAAAGATCATGTTAGAATTACAAAATTATATTAACAGACATATAATCTTGGGAGATTATGATGAGGATGATATTAATAGAATTATGAAAGATTATGGAAAGAAATTAGCAAATTTCCTATTTATGAAATATGAAGAAATGGGAATGGATACAGAAGAGAAAAGACAAGAATATGCATCTTTGGTTATGAACATAGTTAATTTAGTTTATGCATCTTATTCAAGAGCAAAAGATGGTGCAGAAAGAAGATCATTAAGAGAGATGATCAGTATTCAACAATCTCATCAATCGCAAGGACAAGGTGCAGGAGGAGTTGTTGTTAATCAACAACAAAGAACAAGAGGTATATTAAATCCAATGAGGTATATTTCAGGAAAATATGTTTAATAAAAAGATCTTCTTATTAATAGGAATATTCTTATTAGTTTTTACTCCAACAGTAATTGCTTTGAGAGTTAATTTTGGTGCAGAGGTAGGAGAATTTACAATTAATACTTGGACAAATTTAACAGAATTAAATCAAATGGAAGATCTTTTTAATTCTTTATTTAGTGCAAAAACAACAGATGATTTAACACAAGGATCATCAAATTTATATGATGATACTGATTGGAATAAAACTTATGCAGATACTTTATATTCAACAATAGATGAGCCATTATGGACTGCTAATTTTACAGCTTATAATTCTTCATGGAGTTCAACTTATAATGCAAGTTATGTTCCTTATACTGGTGCAACACAGAATGTAGATTTAGGTGCAAATAACTTGAGTGTTGATGGAAGTACTTTGTTTGTTGATACTTCTACAAATAGGGTGGGTATTGGAACAGCAACCCCAAATAAGGAAATACATATTTTCAAAGATGCTTCTACATCAGTAGGGATTAGAATGGAAAATAAGGATACTACAAATGGTGGGGTTTTAATTGGTTTTGATAATGGAGAAGATATGTTCTTGTATAATTATGGAATAAGAGGTATTAATTTTGGGACAAGGGGATTGGAAAGAATGAGAATAGCTCATGACGGAAATGTAGGTATTGGAACTTCAACACCTCAAAATACTTTAAATGTTTTAGGAGATTTTAATCAAACAGGTGGAAATTCTACTATTGATATGATTTATGCAGAAGCATGGGGAAAGGACATAGGAGATGTAATAATCTCAGATGCAAATGTTTATTATCCAATTACAAATTTAACACAAGGACTAATAAATGGAATGTCTGGAAATAATGAAAATTTAACAGTTATATTTGACGGAGTTTATAAAATAGTTGCTCATTGGAGTTTTTCTGGTACTGCAAATAATGAATACCATATTAGTATTGATGTTAATGGGGTTCAACAAGATAAATGTCATGCTGAAAGAAAGATTGGAACAGGTGGAGATGTAGGTTCTGCAAGTTTTACCTGTTTATATGATTTTAATATAGGAGATAAAGTAAGAATGGTGATAGAAAATGCAGATGCAGGAAATGATGCAACAATTCATAGTATAAATACAAATATGGTGAGGATAGGAAATTAAAATGAAAATAGATAATGTTTTTATAAAACAAAAACAAAATAACAATATGAAAAAAATTATCTTAGCATTATTTCTATGTATCTTCTTATTTAGCTTTGTGGCTTCAACAGATTTTTATGTAAAGCAAGGAGATCCTTATGATATAAAAACAAGTTGTGTAAGTGCAGGAGGAAGTTTTTGTATAACAGGTACAACCTGTAATATCACAGCAAATTATGGAAATTCTACAAACTTTATTAATAATCAAAGAATGGAAGATCTTGAAAATGGTTATTTTAATTATTCCTTAACAGAAGATCAAACAATTATAAATGGGATTTACTCAGGAAGAATTGGATGTAATTATGAGGGAGATAATGCAACATCAGATTTTACTTTTGAAATTAATCCATTAGGAGAAGAATTAACTCAATCAAAAGCAATTCTTTATTTTGGATTATTAGTGATCTTAACTCTTTTTTTTGGAATAAGTTTATATTTATTATTTACAATTGAAAATTATAAAAGCAAATTTGCATTATATTGGACAAGTCACTTATTAGCAGTTGCATTAACATTTGTTCTTTGGAATGGATCATCAATCTTTTTATCGGATGTTTTATTTCTCACAGTATTTTTTAGGATCTTATGGTTTGTAATAATAATTGCAGTAATTCCTATGTTCTTTTTAAGCATAGCATGGATATTTTACATTCATACTTTTAATGAACATTTTGAAAAATTAATCAGTAAAGGAGAGCATCCTGAAACAGCTTTTAGGATGGCCAAAAGAAAGAGTGGAGGTTGGTTACATGGCAAATAAATCAAGAGTACCTATGCAAGTATCTCCTGAATTTGAAATGAGGATCAAGAAATTACAGGCAGAAATAATGAAAAAACAAGGAATGGTAGTTAGTTTAAGAGATCTCACAGAAAAGATCACCAAAGTTCCTGATTTTGAAAACTTAGAAAAAGCAATATTAAATGTTAGAAAAGAAGACATTAAATTAAATTTAGATCGGAGGAAAAAATGATTAAAGGAAAGAAAGGAGGATTTACAGATCTATTTATTTTCATGATCTTTGCTCTTGTAATAATTTTCATTTCAGTTGTTTTTATCTATATTGGAAATCAAACACAAGATCAATTACAAGACACATTAGGTACAATGGATCTACATGATACACAAGGCCAAAATGCATCAGAGGTTATTGATGATACTTTTGGAGATGTAACAACAAGTTATCAATCATTACATTGGATAGCCATATTCTTAATTGTTGGAATGGTGTTGAGTATATTTATAGGATCTTACTTAGTAACTACTAAGCCAATCTTCTTTATTCCTTATATTTTCATTGTGATCATAGCAGTTGTAGTATCAGTACCTCTTGCAAATTCTTATGAAACAATAATGAATGAGGCAACATTAAGCAGTACATTTGCAGGATTTACAGGTGCAAATTGGATCATGTTAAATCTGCCTATATGGGTAACAATAATTGGGATCACAGGTGGAATAATCATGTTCAGTAGAATGGGAAAAAGGGAGGAACAGAATTATTATGGCTAACAAAAAGATCTTTAATGTAATTGTAATGATCTTAATTGTGGGACTTTGTTTAGGTGTAACAAGTGCAGAAGAAATTTTACAATTTGATAATATTAAACAATATGATGCCGATACTGAAACAATAACAATAGTTAATACTTTCGGAATTGGAAGAGATATAACAGAGTTAAAATTAAATACTCCAAAAAAAATTAAAGTTAGTGCAGGTTATCAGAAAGTTGCCGAATTTGAAATAGAAATGTTTGAGAATTATACAGGTGCTTTTAATGATATGGTATTCTATGATCTAAGGAATAATTGGAATGAAATAGATAGACAATTTGATTATAAATATAAAGTTAGTGAATGGGTAGATGTTAATGATTATGGAGATGTCTTTATAGGAAATGATGAAAACGGAACAGCAATTTATAAAAGACAAGTAGTAGGAACTCATCAAGAAAAAAGAGATGTTTGGTATGATTATGATTTAGAAACAAATTATTTAGAAGAAGAAAAGATCACTTTGGGAATATTTACAAATGTTGAAGTTGGAGATTATGTTGAATGGATACCTGAGGTTTTTGGTATAAAAATAGATGAATGGGCAAGTTGGACACAGGCCTTAGAAACAGATCTTACATATTACTATGAGTTTGAAGAAACATCAGGATCTACTGCTTATGATAGTTTGTTTGATTATAATGGATCGCACAATGGTGCAGGAATAGATGTTGATCAAGATGGGAAAATTGGAAGAAGTTATAATTTTTCAAGCAATAGTTATGTTCAAGTTCCTTATAACACAGCAAATTTAGATGATTGGACTTTTTCAGCATGGGTACAATTAGTAGATGTAAATGACAATAGTGAGGGACAAATGATTTTATCACATCCACAAGGATCAAGTAGTGGTATGCAATTTGGATTAAAAGGATCTGCATCAGGAAGTGTAGTTGCAATCTTATTTGGAGGGGTTGATTGGTACACATCAAGTACCCATAGAGTTACACAAAATAATACATGGTATCATGTAGTTTTTCAAAGAGATGGAACAAATGTTATGACTTATATTAATAATGTTCAAGAGAATTTAACAACAGGATCTCCAAATGCTGTTACATCAGATTGGTATATTGGAATGGGATATAGAGATTTAGAGGGAAAAATAGATGAATTTGGATATTGGGATAGGTTATTAACAAGAAGTGAAATTGAGCAACTTTATAATGATGGAGATGGAATTTCATTTAGAGGATCGGACTATCCAACAGTTGATTTAAATACTCCTGCAAATGAAACTAATTTTACATCTAATAGTGTTACTTTCGGAGGTGTAGTTTATGATGATACAAATGTTACAAATGTGAGTTTAATAATTAATAATGCATATAATGAAACAAACACATCTTCAATAAATAATTCTAATTATACTTTTACAAAAACATTTGGAGATGGAGATTATACATGGACTTATGAGGGTTGTGATAATGAAAGCCAATGTACAAATGGAACATTTAGAACTTTCCATATTGATGCAACTCTTCCAACAATAGATATTTATTCTCCTAATGAAACTTATGAATATATTACAAATGGATCTACATTATATTTAACAGGTTTTGCAAATGATACAAATTTAGATAGTTGTTGGTATGATTACAATGGAACAAATACTACATTTAGTTGCACAACAGAAACTCTTTTTAATGAAAGTTTAGTGCAAGAAACTATTAACCAATTAAATTTAACTTTTTGGGCAAATGATACTTTTGGAAATAATAATAGCAAATTGATCACTTGGGAATATTATATTTGGGAAAATGAAGAGATTTTTAATAATGAAACAGTAGAATTAAGTGAAGAGGAATTTACTTTAAATATAACTCTTGGAGATACATCAATCCAATCTGTTAATTTTTGGTATAACAATACAGCATATTCTCCAACAATCACTTCCAATGGAAATGAAAGATTATTAACTCAAGAGATAACTGTTCCTGATATTGCAGTTGATACAAACTTTACTTTCTTTTGGGAAATTAACTTAAATTCTCCACAAGTAAATACAACTGCACAAAATCAAACTGCATCTGCAATTTCTCTTGATAATTGTACAGATTATACTAATTTAATAATTAATATGTCTTTAGTAGATGAAGAAACTCAATCCATTCTTGATAGTACAAATACTTCCATAGAAATTGAAACAACTTTATTTACTCTTGCAGGTACAGAAATTGATGTACTTGCTGAAATATATGAAGATACTCCTTATGCATCAATGTGTTTAAATACACTTCTTGATAATTATTCTGTTGATATTGTTGCAGGATTTTATGCAGATGATCATGTCAATGAATTTTGGTTTTTAGATAATGGTACCCTTAGATCAAATGGTAGTTGGTACTTAAATTCCTATACTCTAAAAAATGTAACTGCAAGTGATCTACTTACTACTGATAGTACTTCATTCTTATTTAATTATTTTGATCAAGATGGATCTCCTGTTGAAGATGCAATTGTTCATGTTTTTAGACAATATATTGGAGAGGGATTGTTTAGAGAAGTTGAAAGATCCAAAGCAGATGAGAATGGAGATACTATTGTTCATTTAGTGGAAGAAGATGTAATTTACTATTTCATGATTACTTTATATGGAGAGATCCTTTACACATCAAGTACTTACACAGCATTATGCCAAGCAACTCCATGTACAATTACAATTGAGGCCTCAGGAGAGGGTGCAACTTTTAGTACTGATTGGGATCTTATTAATAATGGTGCATATACAATAACAGAAGATGCATCTTCAAGAACAGTTAATTTAACATATTCTCTAAATGCAACTTCCACAATGAATTTAACAGTTTATAAATATCTTTCAGATGGATCTTATTCTGTTGTTGAAACAGGATCAGACACAGGATCAAGTGGAGATGTTTTAATAACTGTTCCACAGAGTGCAGGAAATGTATCTTTCTTTGCAACAGTTTATCAAGATGATGAGTTTATTAATTCAGAATGGGTTGATTTTAATCAAAAATCACAAGATAGATTTGGAATAACTTTGGCCTTATTCTTAGGTGCATTAATAATATTAACATTAGGATTAATGGCAGTATCAGAGGGAGTTGGTACTCTTGTCTTTGTGATCTTAGGAGTTTTAATAGCAGGATTTTTAGGATTGATCACAACTAAATTAAGCACAGGAGTAAATATTGTAGTTTATTTGGTACTTGCAGGTGGAATATTGTTATGGAAATTAACAAGGAGTAGAAGATAATGGCAGAGGACAGTTTTAAAAACACAATAATTGCATTGGTTTTATTTGTTGCATTTGCATGGTTGATTATCTCAGTTGCAGTTGATTTTGGATCTGAATATGGAAGAGATGCACAGGAAATTGGAGATGGATCTTTAGATATAGTTGAGTTCCAATCAAGTGCAGAAGAAGTTGAGGGAGATGCACAGGGTTATAGATCAAGATTTGAAAGTGGAGATGTAGATGATGTAGATGATCCATCAGGGATTTTCTCAGTTGCCACAGATATAATAAATATGATCACAACTCCATTTAGATTATTATCACAGATATTAGTTAATATTTTTCATGTTCCATCATTAGTAGTTAATGTATTTTTGGGATTATTAGCAATAGGATTAATATTAGGTATTTGGAGGTTACTGAGATCAGGATCATAAAATGGCATGGACATCACCAACAACAATAAACACAACACAAGGCCTTGATAGTTTTTTACCTTATTTAAGTGAGGTAACAAACTTTTGGTTTGGAAGAATGTTAATGGTTGCAATATTTGTAATCTTCTTATTTGGATATTTAAGAGCAAAAAGTGATGATTTTATAGGTGCATTGGCAGTATCTTCTTATGTAACATTTGTTTTAGGATTGTTATTTTGGGTAATTGGCCTTGTATCAGGATTGGATTTTGCAATAATAATTGGAATTGCAGTTGTATCTTCTGTACTTCTTTTAACTCAAAAGAAAGATTACTAATTGGATACAATGTATCCACAGATTTTTATATGAAAACACACTATTTTTTAGTATGGTGATAAACCATATTTCTCAGACAATTGAAAGGAGGTTCAAATAAAGTGAAATTCGGTAAGCAAGATAAAGGAGTTGCAGGTTTAACAATTTTGTTATCTCTTGTAACTATGCTTTTCGTAATTGGACTTTTAGTTATGATCTTTGCTTTGATGGGTGGAGAGTTGCAAGATGCAACTACTGACGAAACAGCAATTGATGTAATTAATGAAACAACTTCAAGTATTAGTTCAGTTACTGATTGGTTTAGTATCTTCTTAGTAATCGGTGCTATGGTTGTTCTTATCCTATTAACAGTTATAATTATAACTGCAATAAGAGGATCAGGGCTATTAGCAGGTGGAAGTGCATAAAGGCCGAGTTGATCTCTTTGATTAAAATCAAATGAGAGTTAGAGCAAAAACAGATAAAGGAGTTGCAGGTTTAACAATTTTGTTAAGTTTAGTGACAATGTTATTTGTAATTGGCCTTTTAGTGATGATCTTCTCTTTAATGGGAGGAGGTTTAAGAGATGCAACTTACACATCCACAGATGGATCTATTAATAATGAAAGTGTAACTTTAGATGGTGTATCTACATCTGATTTAGCAGTTGTAAATTACAATAATGTGGTTTGTACAACTACTCCTGTACAATTGATCAATGAAACAGTTGATGGTGCAGTATTAGGGGTTACAAATGTTACATTAACATCTGATTGTACTCTGAATAATGCAACAGCTCTAAATGACGATTTCTTAGGAAATGGAACTGTATTCTTATCATATACTTACAATTATGATGCAGAGAATACTGCAACAAGTGTGATCAATGAAACTACTTCAAGTATCGCAGGAGTTACAGATTGGTTTAGCATTTTCTTAGTAATCGGTGCTATGGTTGTTTTGATCTTATTAACTGTAATAATCATTACAGCAATAAGAGGATCAGGGCTATTAGCACAAGGATCTGCATAAAATTGCTATAAGTTAGATACTTTTTCTTTTTTGGCCTTTTTAGGCCACTTTTCTTTTTTTTATCGTCGGTTAGAGGAAAAACTCTTTTTCTAAGCTATTCTGATAAGAAATCTTAACAGAGTTGATCTAAACCTTAACTCATTTCAATGTACTTTCAGAGTATCCAAAGGTTTATATAGTATTTATACATCAGTTATATATGGTAAATAGAACTACAATAAATATAGATAAAGAAATTAGAGATGAATTAAATAAATGTAAAAAATATAAGAGAGAAACTTATGATGAAACCTTGAAAAGATTAATCAAAGATAAAAAGAGATTGCAAAAAGCACAATGAGTTGGAGAAAAGATTTCTTAAAACAAAGGCCAAATAAAACAATTGAAGATCTTAAACAAGAAGTTAAAATAACCCAAGCAAATAAGAATTTATCTAAGGCCTTATTAAATCAAAATCAAAAAGAGAGAAATAAAAGGATCAAGAAAGAAGTACAGGAGATGATGGAAAAATAATGGTTAAAAGAGAATTATCAGAAAGTGCAAGGGTTGGAAAGATGATCAGAGGAATTTTAAAAAAACAATTCCCAACAACAAAATTCTCTGTTAAATCAAGAAATTTTGCAGGTGGTGATGCAGTTGATCATGAGCAAGGTGGTGGGAGATTTCTGATCCAAAAAGCAGATGATAAGATTGCAAAGAAAGGGCAAATTTGGGGTATAAAGGGTTATGGCCAAAGAGGATCACCTGTTGGGCATATTGATAAGGTTAATGCAGATTTTGAGAAAACCAACAAGGATATGTTTGCCAAAGTTATGAAAAAGGCAGAGGAAAACAGAAAGAGGAGATTGGGATTATTAGAAAATAAAAATGTAAGAAAGGTAACAGTTGCTGTTGAAAGAAAAAATAGAAGAGAGTGGAATAGGAGGTATGAATAAATGGGAATAAAACACACAAAAAGAGGCCTTAAACAAGATGTGAGGTTAAGATCAAAACAAAATTGGGAAAGAGGCAGAGGTGCAAAGAAGAAAGGAAACCCAAGATATAAACCTGTGCGAAGAAGAGATAAGAATGATGTTTTGAGAAAACTTTATGTTTTGAGGAATAAATAAAGGTTAATTCTAAAATGGATAAAAAGGAAGAGATCAAGAAATTAGAAAAAGAATTAGTAGATCTTGAAGAATTAGAACAAAAAAGAGTAGAGTTTGATAAGGATCAACAAAAGATCAATGAATTAAAGAAGAAAATAAGAGAGAAAAAGTATGCAAGATTAAAACAAACAGGAAAAAATCTTAAAGTAATAGGGAAGAATGTTGGAACTATCACAAAGAATATTGGAAAAGGAGTAGGAAAGTTTATTGGTGAAGAGCCAAGTAAAACAGGATCAAAGAAGAAATTTCAGAAGGTTTTTGGAAAGATTATAAGAGAGACCCCAGATATTGAGACAAATATAGAATAATTCTGTGTAAAAAGTAACCTAAAAATTAGACTTTATACACAAAGCCTGTTTTCCACAGGAAATAAAATAACACCTACATTGCGAGTGGAAACATTTAAATATTTCTTTACCCTCTACATATTATGTAAAAAGAGGGATTTAGCAAAACGATCAGGCGATTATTAGGCCTTATAACCTGACATATCCCTCTTTTTTCTACTCCCACACCATGATTTCTCATGGAACACACACTATTTCTTAATTATAAAATGGTACAAAATGTATATAAAGAAGTAAAAATTTGACTACCCATGAAAGAGGCGAAAAAGTTTTTACTTGTACAAATTTTAAAAGAGTTTAAATTAGGATCTTCTCCATCAAAGATCTCTAAAAAATTATCAATTTCAAAACAAAATTTAAATTATTATGTCGGTAAATTGAAAAAGTTAGGGTGTATAGAGAAGAAAGGATATGGTGTTTGGGAGTACATTAGGCCACTAAAAGAAGTAAAAAGTTTGACTACAAGGCAGTATGACAGGAAACCCTCAAAAAGTTTTACTTCTCCAAAGAAAAAAGAGATAAGAGGACATGCATTTATTTGGAAAATTGAATTTGTGGAACCTTTTGATTGGTTTATGATTATTAGGCACTACCGAAAAAGGAAATTAACCTTTAATTTAATGAAACATAATAAGATCTTGAGAACAATCTTTAATAATAGAAAGATTTGGTTAGGGAAAAAAGGAATTACTATATATGAACCAATTGATTTCATAGGAAGATCATCTTTTGAAGTTAAAGGAAGAGCAGTATTTGAAATGGATTTATTGATTAGAAACTTCTTAAAGGAATTAGGTTTAAGGTTTAGGCCATATAGATTTACAACATCAAGAGAACATTATGGAATTATTAGAAATGAATTAGCAAGACAATATAATGATAGGAAAGAAAAGATGCATATTAGATCAGAAGATGGAACTGTTTGGATGTGGATTGATGATAGTAAAGGATTGGGAGAATTAGAGAACAAAGAACCAAATATTAATAGACAAGTACAAAATTTTTGGAATGATCATAAAAATCATAAGTTTGAAGTAGATGCAAGTTTTATTCTAAATGGATTTGATAAACTAACAGGTAATTTAAATTATCATGCAGAAAATATGAAATCACATGTTGATGCAATTAAGATCTTAGGAAAATCTGTACAAGAACTTACTGAAAGGGTAAAGGAGTTAAAAAAATGAGCAAAGAAGATTGCATAGATGAATTATGCCTTGAAAAAGAAGATCACTCAAGAGAGTATTTTTATAAAGAAGAGGAAGAAGAAGAAAATGAGTAAATGTAATTGTATGTTTCCAAGAATAAAAAAGAATTTTCCATTTGGAAAGAAATCACAAGCAATTAAATTTTGTAAAAGATGTGGAAATATAGTTACCAATCACGATATAATGTTAAAAAAGAGAAAATGATGAACTATGAAAAGAAACCTAAATGCCCAAGATGTAGAACAGATGTAAATGTAGTCATCCATTCAACTTATTATTATTGTTGTTTTTGTGGCAAAAAATGGAGAAAAAAAGGCCAAACAACATTAATTTGAATATACACACTATTTAGAAACATTTAAATAGTATATATTATTGTATATTATAAGATAAAATGAAAAAGATAATTAAAAAGGTTGGAACAAGTGCAGGTTTGATCCTTACAAAAGAGGATATGAAGATTTTAAATGCCAAGATTGGAGATATTGTTGATTTAGGAGATATTGTTGTAGTCAAGGCAAAAGGAAAGAAAAAATGAGTGATCCTGAACAAACTTATGAAAAGCCAAAAGAATATACTCCAAAAAATGTAATTTATTGGGAAGAAACAAGTAGAAAATTAAGACAAGATAAAAAAACAAAGATCACAGTTACAAAAGCAAACAAGTTTATTCAAGCAGGATGTGTTAAAAGATTAAATGAAACAACATGGGTTTGTGAGGCATTAACAAATTATAATAAAACAACACATTTCATAAGATCAATAAAAGATCAATTAGTTTGTAGTTGTCAAGGGTTTAGTAAAAAACATTTAGATTATGATAATGGGAACTCAAATATCAAACCTTTTTGTTCTCATACAGTTGCAGTTAAGCAATTCTGTTTTTTGGAGGCAAAAAATGAAATTTGATAGGGAAATTGCAATGGCATTTCTTTTTGGATATTTTGTTATATTGTGGCCTATATTTTATGCTATTAATGGAAAGATAAATGATGGATTAATAATGGGAAGTGTTGGAGTTGGAGTTGCTTTATTTCTATGGAGGTTTGCAAAATGATTAAAAAAATAAAATTTAACAGGAGGTTAAACAAATGAAAGAAAGTTTATTTATTGCTTTAAGTTTTTTATTTTTAGTTGTAGTTGGTGTTGTAATTGGTGTAACATTGAAATATGTAATAAGATACATTAAATTAAAAAAACAAGCAAAGGAAAATGAAAAATGAATAAGAAAGAAAAATGAATTTTAAAAAGAAATATGAGTTATGGTTTGTATTTGGAATTGCAAGTTTTACTTTAATGGGAGGGATTATAATTGGGATATTTATTCAACAGATGGTATTTACTGCATCTGCTGTTGAGTTTGGAGAAAGTTTAGAGGGAACTACATTTAATATTGAAGTAGATCTAAATGAAACTGTTTTAGTGGATAAATTTGCAGAGGTTTTTATCCCTCTTTTTAATGAAACATTGCAAGAGGAGAAAGAAGAATGATTGATTGGCTAATTTGGATTGTTTTAGGAGTATTAATCTTAGCAAGTATTTTAGATCTTAAATATAAAGCAATTCCATCTGTACTTTTAACAGGTACAATTTTTGTTGTATTGATGTTAAGGCCTGATAATTTACTTTTTGGAGTAATTGCTTTGGTGTTTGCTATTTTAATTAAAGATCTTATTAATGATATTGCAGGAATGGAATTTGGAGTTGCAGATATTAAGATTTTTATAATCATAGGATTATTATTAGCAAATGTTGAAAGTTTATTTATTATGATCGGTATCTTTTTAGTTTTCCAATTTGTTTATACTCTTGCATGGAGATGGAAGATTAATAAAAAAGGGGAGATGCCTTTTGTACCTTGTCTTTTAGCAGTTTACATAACTTTAATGATAATAGGAGGTATAGCATAATGGGAACTAATGAGATCTTAGGATTAAAAAGTATTTCAGATCATAGAAAAGAGGGAATTGGTGCAACAATGAAAAATAATCTGAAAGCATCATGGTATTTTGAAAAATGGTATGAGAAGTTGATCCTTATTGGATTGTGTATTTTAGGAGGATGGAAACTCTTTGGGATGATCTTTTAAAATGATTTTGATAAGATTACTAAAAAATATATAAAATGAAAGAAATAAAAAGCAAATGTTTATGGTGTGAAAAATCCTTTATGCAGAAGAAATGGGTAGTAAGATCAGGAATATTAAAAGGCCATAATATGATCTCATCTGTTTGTTGTTCTTCTGTTTGCACAAAAAAGTTACATACCTCTTTAAAATTGGCCTCTGCAATTCAAGAAAAAGTTAAAGGCAAACTCTTGGAAAAGGATCCTAAAAGAAAGTATTGCAAAATAAATTTAACAAACTTTATGATCAAAAAACAAAATGAATGATATATGGATATTAATTATTTCCATGTCCACAATAATCACAATTGTTTTAATATGGATCTTCATTATTGAAAGGAGGATTAAAAATGAAAAAAGAATGTCTTAGATGTAAAAAATGGATTGATCTTAATAAAGATCTTTATGTTAGTTTGGGAACTCATGATGGGAAAGAAGTAAAACAAATGACTTATTTTCATTTTAATTGTTGGCAATTACATTTTGAAGAAAAAGCAAGGCAGAAAGCAGAAGCAGTTATTGAGGGTATGAAAAAAAGAATGATGCCAATTGCAAAACAGATGACAGATAAATTGAAAGTTGCAATAGGCCAAGAATAAAAACATTTATAAATATAGTGTGTGTAGAAATAATATGGTTGAAAAAAAGAGTGATAAGAAAGATGTTAAAAGATGTAAAAAGTGTGGCTCTAAATTCACTTATGTAAGAATAAAAGAGGGATCTGTTGTTTGTCGTAGTTGTGGTAACATTGATCCTATTGAGGATTAATTATGGCAATTAGTCCTGATCAATTAAATCCCTTGGGTGCATTAGGTATTGGAAAAATTGGGATTGCTTTATTAATTATTTTCTTAGCAATACTTATTATTGGAGGAATTGGTTTTGCAATTTGGATTTTTATACAGAAAAAGAAATTAAAATATACTATTCCTCTTCATAAAAAAATAGGAAATCAAGTTGTGAGGGTTGCAACTTACAAAGCAAGAGATTTTAAAATTGGGATGGCAGGAGATAAATTATGGTTTGTTCCTAAGGCCAAAAAATATATTTCTATGGGAACATTACAGACAGCACCTAATGAATATACTCATTTTGAAAGAGAAGATGGCGAATGGATCAACATAAGTTATCCTGACATTGATGCCGAAATGAAAAAGGCCAAAGTAAAATATGTTGATACAGATATGAGATCAAATAGAATTGCAATAGGAGAGATCTTAGAACAAAGATTTAAAGGAAAAACATCTTGGTGGGAAAAATATGGCCATCTTGTAACTCATGTAATTTTCTATCTTGTAGTTTGCATAGCATTAGTTGTAATTTTTTATCAATGGAGTAACATTGTAGAAAGAACAGGTACTTTACTTGATAAAATTATTGCTTACGAAGATCTAAAATGTCCTGCACAACAAGGAGTTGTACCTGCAATTGTACTGTTTTTGATAAAACCATTCAGGAGGAAAAATGGATGCAATAATATTTCTTAAAGCATTAGGGATTACAATTTTATTTCTCTTATTGATTGGAGGTTTTTTATATTGGATAATTGTTTTACTTAGAAAAATTGCACCTGATTTCAGATGGTGGGTAAAGTATAAACTATTTAAGAAAAAGTATGATGAGGGTGCTGTTAGAGTGCTTATGGATGACTTTGATAAAGGGATCAAAGAAGATGATATTTTCAAAGAAGTTCTTAAAGAAAGTGGAAATATAGCATTAGCAAAAGAATTATGTTATATTTACAGAGAAATAATAAAATCAAAAGGAGGTGTAAAAAATGGGTGATCTTGATAAATTAATGAATAAACTGAAAAAAGAAGATCCAAAGAAATCAAAGAAGAAATCAGAAGAAGTTGAAAATAAAGAAGAAGAAATAAAGGAAGAAGAAAATCTTGAAGATGATGATGAGGATCAAGAAAAAGAAGATCCAAAGGAAGAAGAAGATCAACAACCTGAAAAGGTAGATGAGGACACTTCAATTGAAAGTGAAGTTGCTGTACTTCAAAATGATGGAGTTTTTAGAAGAGAGTTGATCATAACCTTGAGAGAATTAGTTGATGTTCATAAAGTAAATACTCAAATTCTTATAGATCTTAAAAAGAAGTTTGATGAGGCAGATGGTAAAGGAGAGTAAAGAATTTCTTGAACGAAAGGCCTTAATTGAATTACAACAAAGATATGATCGTGAAAAGCATGAGTTAGAGATAGAAAGATTAAAATTTCGCAGAGAAAGTGATCGGCTACATCATGAAAGAGAAATGGAAAGACAAAGGATTAAAAGTGCAGAGATCAGAAAAATGCAAATGAGAAAAGGATCAGGAGGACATAATTATTAAAGTAAAATAATCCCCTGACTAAAGTCGGGGCTTTTTAAGATGGCAAAAACAAAAAAACAATTAACTCCTGCAAATTTTCCATTACAACTTCCATTAAATTGTATAAATTTGTTATCTTATGAAGGAGATGTTGTTTTAGACCCTTTTATGGGTTCTGGAACAACAGCAGTAGCTTGTAAGCAATTAGGAAGAAACTTCATAGGTTTTGAAATATCTAAAGAATATTGTAAAATAGCAGAAAAGAGATTATCTCAACAAACTCTTAATACAACTAAAAATTTGGGGGTTGGCATTCCTCCCATATCTAAAGATAAGGGTATCCTGCCAACGATTTTATGAATAAAAGATTATTTTTTCAAATATTGTATGTAGTTTTAATAATTGTACTGATCCTTACAATGATCTATTTAGTGTATTGGTTGCAGACAAGTGGAGTTGAATGTGTAAAAGATCCTTTAGAATTTTATGCAAAAAAAACAGGTGATGTTTGTTCTTGTTTTAACTCTTTAACAAACCCATAATCTTTATAATGAATAATTCTTTATAAGCATCAACTTTCATTTTTCATTGTTTCCTTAATTTTAGAAAGAGATTGTTTTTCTGATGTATGTAAATAAACCTCTGTGATTTGAGGTGAAGAATGGCCAAGATAATGTTGGATTGTTCTAATATTATGACCTTGATTTTCCAATTCAGTCGCACGAGCATGTCTTAATTCATGAGGCCTAATCTCAATTCCAATTGCTTTTTGAGATAATTGTTTAAGCATTTTCCAAATTTTCCATCCACTTAATCCTAATCCACTTTTTTGAACAAAAATTTGATCTGTTGTATTACTTAAAGTTGTGATTAGATCTGAATAATGATTAGGTTTAATATGTTTCTGATCAAGATAAAACTCAACAAAACCTTTTACAACATGTGCAGGGATCACAACAATCCGATCTTTATTCCCTTTGGCCATTTCAATTCTTAACTCACAAGGTTTAGATCTATCTTCAAACCATAATCCCCAATTGAAAGAATTGACTTTTATTTTACAAACTTCTGATCTTCTTAATGCACCATAATAAATAAAATCAAAAAGAAAGCCATGCAGATTACTCCCATTATAAGCAACTCCCCTTATTTGTTTTATTTGTTGTTGGGAGATACTTCGCACAATTTTCTTTTTCTTTTTACCTGTTGGTTTTGGAGGCAGTTTAAATTGATCTTTAACTCTAAGAAATTCAAGAAGAGATTTAATGAAAGCACGAGAGATTGAATTGTTAATTTTCTTGTTTGAAAAGAATTGGTCAATGCCCTCTTGCGTAAAAGGGTACTTTTCAAACCTATTATAATAACTGCCGTACAAATAGATTGTATTTTCTGATAACTTCTTTGCTTTTAGCCATTCAAAGTATGGATTTTCTGTCATTTTTTGTATCTCAAATGGATCAAAAGTGTTTGCCCTGATTTTTTTTAACCCTCACTTTAATCCTATATTAAAGTGTAGGCAGTAGGATTTAAATATTTTACTCTCTTACAGTAATAGTATTAATACATTACGAGGACAGTTTGTTGTGTTTTTTTATGGGATGTCTTATAATGTTACTCTAACACAAATGATCCTGCACTTATCTTTCTTTTCTTTGCTCTCTTCTCCCAATAATAGTAAGTAAGTTGATTATTCTCACTTCTTGCTTTAAGTTTATTTCTCAAATTATTCTGAAATGATGCAGGATTTAGATTATTTGCCTGTGCAAAACCATCAACAAATGAACTATTTTTAACCTTACCCTCTTTCAACATTCCAATCATCACCTCGTAAGGATCAACATTTTCCTCTGAAATATCAATGCCCATCTCTTCTTTTGCCACAAGATTTCTTTTATCATCCTTTGTTTGCCTATACTTTATTTTTGATGCATCTCTTAGATCAGGAAATTTCATAACTCCTCTAAATGTAGTTAGCTTTGTGTAGTGTGGGTTTTTAATCCCTTTCTTTAACCATGATCTCTCAATCTTTTCATTTGTTGCCTGATCCCATTTATCTTTAACATAGATTGTACGATTAGGAGTTTGAACAATTGCAAGGCCTCTCCGAACAACTGTGATCCTAATCTTACAAAGGTTTTTTATTTGACTATCAAGAGTTTGGAACTGAGGCACACAAGCAATAAAGAAATTACAATGATCTCTATTCATGTTAATCATTTTAATAATATCTTTTTGTTCTTCATTATAAAAATCACGATTAAAAGTAACATTAATCATCTCATCTGCAATTCCATTTGATCTCCACTTATGCCAAAATTGTTTTGTTTCCTTTTTAGTATAGATAAAAGTATGTTTCCAATGAAATTTATAGAGATCTTCTCCCATCTTTTTAAACTCACGAGCAACTCCTCTTGATAAATGAATAGCCAAAGTTGATTTTCCCAATCCACGATTTCCCTCTATAACAATAAAACAATCAAACTCTTTTTGGAGAATTTGGACAATCATCTTGATCATCTTGATCATACTCCAACTTAAAACTGAATTTACCATAATACCTCCTCTCTTGGCAATCCATCCATCTTTAAATTATCAATAACATAAATTCCCTCTTTTTTCATTTTTAAGATTTCTTTTTCTAAACCATCAATATAATCTTGGAGGGTTTTTGCACCATATTCATCTATTGCCCATTTTCTTATTTTTCTTTGTTTTCTTTGACGATTATTTTTTGCTTTCATTTTTATTAAGTAATTTAAATATCATATCGTGTTTAATTTTATCCAAACATTCTCTACAATAAGGGTTTTCAGGAATATCAGGATCAATCACAGGCCAAAAAGCAACTGCCTTTTTCCCACATTTTATACATTTACAATCTTTTGCTTTAATCATTTTATTTCATGGACAGAATGGGAATTGCACCCATCACAAAAACCTTGCAAAAGTTTTTCGCCACTCAGGAACATGTCTGCCCATCCTCCAATGTTTCAGGAATATAATAATATCCTTGCTTATCCTTTTTATAGAATTTCTTTTTTCTTGGTATTTCCTTTCCACTAACTAAATCATAATTATAATCTCCTGATTTAACTACAATAGTCATTGGATATTTTCTATGGCCACAACAACAAGCAACAATTTCCATTCCCTCTAAAAATAAATGATTAAGATTTTCTATAAATGTTCTCATACAAGGATCTATAAATCTACTATCATTTTTTGGATTAAATTTACACATCTCACCCTCCCTCCACAATGTCTTGCATAATCTTATCAAGATCCATTTCTTCGGATGGCCTAAAGATCAATCCTGCATTATTCAAGGGTGTATTTAATTTATCCTTAATCTCCTCTAAGATTTCTAAAACCTTTTTAAATAATTCCTCATCAATTTCAAAAATATCTTCATGTGTAACAAGATCCTGTTTCATAGAGTGAATTTTAGGTATAAATTCCTCAAGAACATCAACCCTTTCAATCAAAGATTTAGTTGTTTTTTGATCTTCTTTTTTTAATGCAAAATGAACATTTCCAAATAATTGTTTAATTGTAGAATGAAATCTTTGCAAGGCCTCAACCCTCCTTTTTTTTATTTGATTATCATTGAGAACATTATCCTCATCAATTTCTTCTGTTCCAAATTGTGCAATTGTATCCCAACGATCAAGCATAATTAATTGCCTTAATATTTTAAGTTTAGTATATCCATCAGCAACATTCCATGCATCTGTTCCAAGAGTAGCAATTCCTGCAACTTCACCACTTTTCTTTGACATTACAAGGACCCCTTTAATTGATTAATCTTATCAAGAATATCTTTATTTATTTTATTATTTCTTCTTAACCCTGTTTTTCTCTGTCTTTTTGGTTTAGAAATATTATGATGTACAGCATTATGGCAATCAGAACAAAGAGCAATACGATTTGATTTTGAATTATCAAAATGATCTCCATTTTTATGATGGATTAAAGGAGTTAAAAGATTTCTATTACAACAATAACAAGGCACATTATTTCCATGATCCCAATTGTAAGATTGACATTTTGGACAATTACGAGAATTATTTGTTGAGCAATCATTTCTCTTTTTAAATTTCCATTCATGGCCACAAACAAGGCATTTATTCATCTTTTACCTCCTTGAGAAGTTTAACAGAAGTATGGCATTTAGGACAGGAAACATATTGAGGATATTTTTTAATAAGTTTTATCTTCTCACCATCATATTCCCAAACATGATCACATCTTTTACATCTCATTATCATATCATTAAGTAAGTAAGCAATTATTTAAATGTTATGTTTATCAATAGATTTATATAGTATTTATACATTGGTTATATATGGTGAAACTTTCTGAACAATTACAAGTAAAAAAAGAAGTGCCTACAAGAACAGAGAGATTAATCCAAAGGCAAGAATTTCTAAGAGAAGAAGAAAAAAAAAGAAAAGAATTTGAAGAATTAAAGGCAAGAGCAGAAGCAAAAAAAGAAGAATTACAAGTAACTTCTATTGAAGAATATAGAAGAAGATATGATTTATTAGATCCTAAATTAAAACCTTTTTTTGAAACTCTTGAAATTGTTGAAGCTAAAAGAACAGAGAGAATTAATACTACAAAACTTCAAGTGCAAGAAAGACAAGAATATGCAGATCAGAGAATAGCAAGAGCAAGAGAAATTTATGAAAGAAGAACAAAAAG
>Ga0208015_1000422_pt1 | contig 23737 bp, 18 predicted proteins | sample 26BtaG_FD_184101 | JGI IMG/M metagenome (GOLD analysis project Ga0208015, IMG submission 184101) | Marine viral communities from Cariaco Basin, Caribbean Sea - 26B_WHOI_OMZ_CsCl (SPAdes) (version 2) | ecosystem: Environmental > Aquatic > Marine > Oceanic | place: Caribbean Sea: Cariaco Basin...
AGTTCTGGCAGGGCGGGCGGACGTTTTTATCACGTCGAATATTGAAGGGGCGACACTCACCTCGAAATTCCCGGTCGTTCGTGTGACCAACGCCGAAGCCCGATCGCCAACCGCCATCGCGATGCTGTTGCCGCAGGCGGATCAGGTTTGGATCAACTATGTGAACAACTGGGTCAAGGTAAAGCAGACCACTGGTTTCTTTGAAGGGATCAAGGAAAAATGGGGTCTCTGAGCTGAGGCTCAAGTGAAAAACGCCCGGCGAAAGCCGGGCGTTTTGTGATTTTGAAACAGGGCTTTATTCCGCAGCGGTGCGATAGGCATTGCCGGGAAAGTGGGTGATGTCTGCCGTCGCGCCATCCGTCTGGAAGTCGGCAACAAGACGAGACAGGTTTGTGGTCTCCTGGTCCAGCGACGTGCAGGCCGCGGCGGTTTCTTCGTACATTGCCGCGTTTTGCTGCTGCGCTGTTTCGAGACTGCGCATGGCACCGTTGAGTTCCGAAATGCCCTGCGACTGCTCATCGGCCTGTTTGGCGATGTCCCCGACATGATCCGAGATACTGCCGATGGAGTCGATGATCGTCTGCAGCGAGTCATTGGTCTTGCCCACGAGATTGACGCCATGAGCCACCTGATTTCCGGATGCGGTGATCAGTTCCTTGATTTCATGCGCCGCGTCGGATGAGCGAAGCGCAAGATTTCGCACTTCTGCCGCGACGACAGAGAAACCAAGGCCGGCTTCGCCAGCGCGGGCTGCTTCGACGCCCGCGTTGAGAGCCAGAAGGTTCGTCTGGAACGCGATGTCATCAATCATGCCGGTGATCTGAGTGATTTTTTCAGAGGTCTGAGCAATGGAGTCCATCGCGGTCACGGTTTCATTTGCAATGACAGAGCTGTTTTTTGCGTGCTGGTTGACCGAGGCCACAAGGGTTTCGGTTTCCCGCGCACCGTTGGCCACATGCTTGACGGTCTGCGTCAGCTCATTCAGCGCGGTGGCTGTTTCTTCCAATTGCATTGCCGAATGTTCGGTGCGCTGTGAAAGATCGTTTGAGGCAGTGGTAATCTCGCTGACCCCGCGGTCGATAGACTCCGCAGATACGCTGATGGCATCGATCAGGTGACTGAGCTGCTCGACCATATTGTTGTAGTCACGGCGCAGCTGTTCATAGCGCCCTGGCAGTTCTTGATCGATCTTGGCGTTCAGCTGGCCACCAGCCAGTTTCTGCAATCCATCAGCAAGGGATTGCACAACCATGTCCTGATCGGCCTGTTCCTGTTTGCTGTTGGCTTCCATTGTTTCCTTTTCCGCCAGCCCCTGACGCAGGGTCTCGATGGAGACGGCCATATCGGCGATCTCGTCTTTGCGGGTCGGAATATCGATTGGTGTGTGAACCCGGCCAGAGGACAGCTCGTTCACTGCGGTCAGCATCTTGTTCAGTGGGCGACGGACAAGGGATCGCGCAGTGAAGAAGATCGTCACAAGCGTCATGGCTAGCAGGAGGGCACTGCTGACCAGCTCCTTGTAGATGCTTTCCATGACAGGAGTGACAAAGACATGGCGGGGCACGTCCATAACCAACACCCACGTCTTGTTCATGCCATAAGCCGAAAACGGGAAGAACAGTCGGGTGTCGCCGTTTGGCAGATCACTGACGATCTGGGTTTCACCGGTTTCAAGAGCGGCCTGAAACGCAGCTGCGCCATGCCCCTCAAAGGCTTGTGTGATCAGATCGGTTTGTGGATGAGCCAGCCATTTGCCACCTTGGCCAAGCAGCATGACGTTGCCGCCGTCAAAGACGGAAAGTTCGTTCACAAACCCGGCCAGCTGATCGAGAATGATGTCGACACCTGCGACCGCGATGATCTGATCCTTGGCGAAAACAGGCACCGAAACCGAGGTCAAAAGCCGCCCCTCGTCAGAGAGATAGGGCTCGGTAATGACGCTTTGGCGGGTGACTTGCGGCAAGCGATACCATTCTGCGGTGCTTGTCGGGTCAACGCCAAAGGTTTCAAAATTCAAACTGCCGTTGGATGACTTGGTCCAATAAGGAGTGAACACGCCGTCTGCGTTGCGGCCCTCGGTCCCTTCGATAAAGTCTTCAGTAGCGCCATCCGGGATCGCGGACAGCCAAGAGGAGAAGACCATCTCATATCGGCCTGGAACCCCTTCCAGTATCTTGATGATGTCGGCGGTCGACGCTTTGCCGTCTTGCACAAATCCGGATACGGCGCCGCCGAGAGCGGCAGCAGCTGAGGTGGCTTCGGTCAGTTCGGCAGAGAGGTTCTGGGAAATATCCGAGGCGCTTTGCGTCGCCATTTCCAGAATGCGGTCTTCGACTTCTGCCGAGACGGTGAAGGCACTGTAGGTGGTAAAGCAGATCACTAGCGCGGTAATCGCGATGGTGATCGCCGCCAGTAGCTTGCCAGAGATCGTGTGAAACGGAGCGAGCATATTGGTGTGGTCCTGTTGAATGAGCACGTCTGCCCATTCAATTCCACGGCTGTCTGAACAAAGTGTTGACCGGTTCGGCGAAACGGCGCGGGAACGCGTTTTCCCGGCATGGGCTAGGTCGCATTTTATCTGTTGCGCCAAACTTGGGGGCAGTGCGGTATTGCACTGCCGTCGCAGCGGCAAGTTTGCGACATTTGGCTTGGGCTGCTGCCTGTCCGTAAGCAGGTGATTCCATATCCAGGCTCTCATCACGACTGCCTTTGTCCGGCGGCTAGGCCAAAGGGCCTGCGAAAATGATAAGACGCGCGGGGCAGCGGGCAGAGAAAACTGTGGATTGGCGGTTTCGGATCTGTTTGCCTAGGCATGCCGCCGCTTGGCCGCCACGAGAATGGACAGCATCATGGATCCATCAGGTAAACTCGCCGTCGTAACCGGAGCCGGTGCAGGCATTGGCCGTGAAATCTGCCGAAAGCTATCTGCCGCGGGTGCCAGGGTTGTTGTGTCTGATCTGAATGCCGACACTGCCGCTGCCGTGGCTGCGGACCTTGATGGGCTGGCCTATGGATGTGACGTCGGCAAGGAACAGGACATTGCCGCGATGATTTCCTCAGTCGAGAGGGACGTCGGGCCGATTGATATCTTTGTGTCGAACGCCGGTGTTTTGACGGGGGTGGATTTGTCCTTTGACAACGCCGCGGGCGCGCCTGACGCCGTCTGGGAAATGGCTTGGGCGATCAATGTTCTTGCCCATGTTCGCGCGGCTCGGCAGCTTATTCCGCTAATGACTGGCCGTGGTGGGGGGTATCTGGTCAACACCGTTTCGGCGGCGGGATTGCTGACGCAGGTGGGCGCGGCGGTCTATTCCACGACGAAGCACGCGGCGATGGGGTTTGCCGAAAACCTCGCGATCACCCATATGAAAGACAACATCCGGGTGAGCGTTCTGTGTCCTCAATATGTTGATACCGCCATGATAGAGGGGGTTTCGGGTGGCGTTCTGAGCCTGTCGGAAATCCTTTCCCCCTCCCAAGTTGCCGATTGTGTGGTGGAGGGCATCAGGAACGAGCGCTTTTTGATCCTGCCGCACGACTGTGTTGCCGACTACTACGCCAAAAAGGCCGCTGACCCTGATCGTTGGATCGGTGCGATGGCCGGTCTGCAGGCCAAGATCGCTCAGATCTGACATGCGCTGGTCAAAAACGCCGCCCATTCCAGGTCTGGGCGGCGTTTTTGCAGTGGTGTTCGTCAGCCCCGCTGGCCAGCCAGATGTTCAAGGATGCGGGCGTAGTTGGTTTCCCCTTGCGCGCCGGTCACAAGATGTTGGCGGTCAAACACCATTGCGGGCACACCTGTCACACCACGAGAGGTCCAGAACTGCTCTTTTGCGCGCACCTGCTCTGTCCGGTCACCGCTGTCGAGCATGGCGGCTGCCGCCGTCCTATCAAGCCCGATGCTGTCTGCGATATCAGCCAGTACCTCAGGATCGTGGAGATCTTTTCTGTCGTTGAAATAGGCGTTGAACAAGGCCAGTTTGGCCTCTTGGCCACGTCCCTGATCTTCGGCCCAGTCAATCAGCTGGTGGGCGCGAAATGTGTTCACGATCCGCATATCATCGCTAAAGCGGAACGCGAAGCCCAGCTCTGCGCCTAGGGAGGTCAGCCGGTCGCGGGCCTGTTGGGATTCCGCGGCTGTGCTACCATATTTTCGGCTGATATGTTCGCGCAGGTTTTCGCCTTCATCTTCCATCTGCGGGTTCAGCTCAAAGGGGTGCCAGTGGATGTCGAGCGCGATACCGGTGTCTTTTGCGGCTTTGGCCAGTTGGCTATAGCCCACGACACACCAAGGGCAGACGACGTCCGAGACGATATCAACACGAATGGGTTCAGGGGTGTCGGTCATTGAAATTCCTTTCAGTAGGCCGGGTGGCCCAGGGGATCTATTGTATCAATCTGAGTGCGCCCGCAAAACTGCGGGCGCTGTCGGCCTCTGGTCTAGGCCGCGACGCTGTCTGCGTGCTGGAATGCTGCATCGAGATGGGCATCAAAACGTTGCAGATCCGCTTCGACCTCGGGGGCCTTCATGACATCATTGGCCATGAACGTCGGCAAGGCCGTCAGGCCAAAGAACTTGAACACCAGGTGCTGGGGTTTCAGCAAATCATCAATGCCGTCGCCTTGAAGGAATGGCTCGGCCGGGGTGTCAAATGCCTCTTTCGGTGCGTTTAGGGTCACGGACAGCAGATATGTCTTGCCTTGCAGCGTGCCGCCCATGCCGTAGTTCGACTTGGGGTTTGCCTCGGTGCGGCCATCACCGTTTGCCAATCGCCCGTCCATCGCTGCGGTGTAGACTTCGTCCATGTATTTCTTGAACGACCACGGCACGCCCATCCAGTGCACCGGAAACTGCAGGATGATGGTGTCGGCCCACAGATGGCTGGCGATCTCCGCATCTGCATCGTAACCTTCCGCGACGGTGGTGAGGCGCACCTCATGGCCTTGTGCCTCGAGCCGGGATTTTGCGCGCTCAGCAAAAGTCGCATTGAGCTTTCCAGGTGCAAACTCATAGGGCTGCGCTGCATTCAGAATAAGAACTTTGGACATTGTGTTTTCCTGATTGTCGATATGTCTCGTCGCGTTGAGGGAGAGGTGAGAGACTAGACAAGGAAATTCAACCAGTTTACTTTTTGTAACCTACTACTTTTTTGTGAACGACACCCATGGCAATCACTGAAACACCTGTAAAAACGCAACGCAGACGCGCGTTGTTTGCCTGTGGAGAGCCCTGCCCGATTGAGCGCGGTATGCGTATTCTTGGCGGCAAATGGACGGCCTCGATCCTGTGGCACCTGAAAGACGGCCCAGTCCGTTTCAACGAATTGTCCCGAATGATCCCGGGAGCGTCCAAGAAAATGATCACCGAACGGCTGCGCCAGTTGGAGGCACAGGGCCTGGTGTCGCGCCAGGTGCTGGATACGGCACCGGTGTCAGTTCAGTATGAGGTTACGCACCTGGGATGCTCGGCGTTGGGTTTTCTGGATCAGCTCCGGACCTGGACGGATAGCCTGCCTGGCGCAGAAGACTGATTTCGAACCCTGGGGCAGATGAAAAAAGCCACGCCAACCGCTAGGCGGAGGCGTGGCTTCTGGTGTGACTACCTAAGGAGGGAGAGAGGGGCAGTCACATAACTCTATTTTCGCCAGACAGGCCTTCGTTCTGGCGAAAACGGGTAGGGCGAACCGTTTCGGGTGCTACCCCACGAAACGCACTACGGCGGATGACGTCAGGGGAATGACCATAGGTCTCACGGATGTGCTGGCTCAGGTTTTGGTAGCTGCCAAAACCAGTCGCAACAGCGACCTGACGAACGGGAATATCGGTCTGTGTCAACAGCTGGTGTGCACGTTCGGTCCGCAACGCCCTGTAGACGCTCAGCGGGGAGCGTTGGAAGTGACGGGTGTAGCGCCGCTGCAGGCATCGGGTCGAGACGCTGAGGCTCTCGGCAAGCTCTGCAACAGAAAGCGGGGCCTCAATGTGGTCTTGCATCACCGCCAGAGACTGGGAAATCAGCGTATCGCCTGCGGATTTTTGTTCAAGGTTCAGCGCGACCCGGCTCTTGGTTGGGCCTTTGCGCGCCTCTAGCCCCAGATAGTTCGCCATGCCGTCCGCAGCCAGTCGGCCACAGTCGGCCGCGATGATGTCAATAAGCATGCGTGGCGCGGCAAAGCTACTGATTGCAGAGTGCACGGAGCCCGATACCGCGGTGGATGCTCCGGGTTCGCTTGAGAACAGGTTGCATTCACCGGCCGAGGCCTGGAAGTTCGGATGGATCGCAAGATCCAAGTCCTGACCGCGCTCCAGTTCGTGCAGCAGGAAAATCGCGCCACCTACGAATGCCGTGCGATCGGCCACGCGCATGACCTGATTGACCCGGGCACGTTCCTTGGAGTCGAGCTGCCAGCGTTGTTGAATATCGCCCAGAAAGATCACCAGGCGACGCGGCCGCGCGGCGGCAGGATCGCTGGACAGGGCCTCAAGCGGGCAGACGCGGACGCGGTAATACACATCGTCAAGCAGATGGTTGGCAGCGTGAAACAGGTCTGTGATGACCTGAGCCGCCGACCGAGACGCGCTCTCGGGCAGGATGACGTCGATATTGCGCTGTTTGCGGCCTTGTGGTGCCACGGCAAAATCGTTCTGGGCATGTTGCGTGGAGAAGTGGGTCATTGGTCTGCCTCTCGTACTGTGACGTGGATTGGGTCCGGACAGGGGTGCCGCCGGTCGGTACCGGCGACACCTCGGTTCTTGGAGTAGTGGCTTATTCAGCCGCCTCTGCGTAGTCCTCCATCGGAGGGCAGGTGCAGATCAGGTGACGGTCGCCATAGGCGTTGTCGACGCGGTTCACCGCGGGCCAGTATTTATCAACACCGAGGTTGCCCGGAGGGAAGCAGGCCTGCTCACGCGAGTAGGGACGATCCCACTCGCCGACCAGATCACGCACAGTGTGCGGTGCATGCTTCAGCGGGTTGTTTTCAGCATCGATTTTGCCGTCGATGATATCCTGCGCTTCCGAACGGATCGACAGCATGGCATCGCAGAAGCGGTCCAGCTCATCCTTGGGTTCGGATTCCGTCGGCTCGACCATCAGCGTGCCAGCAACCGGCCAGGACATGGTCGGAGCGTGGAAACCGCTGTCGATCAGACGCTTGGCCACATCGTCTACGGTCACACCACCCTCATCGTTGAGCGGGCGTGTGTCCAGGATGCATTCGTGCGCCACACGACCGGTTTCGGAAGTGTAGAGGATCGGATATGCGTCCTGCAGACGGGCAGCGATGTAGTTTGCGTTCAGGATCGCCACTTTGGTCGCCTGCGTCAGACCTGCGCCACCCATCAGCAGGATGTAGGCCCAGGACACCGGCAGGATCGACGGCGAACCAAATGGTGCCGCAGAAACCGGACCCAGTGCAGAGCCATACTCCGGGTGGCCCGGCAGGTGCTCTGCCAGATGCGCTTTGACGCCGATCGGACCCATGCCGGGGCCGCCACCGCCGTGCGGAATGCAGAAGGTCTTGTGCAGGTTCAGGTGGCTGACGTCGCCGCCAATGTCACCTGGACGGGACAGACCGACCATCGCGTTCATGTTCGCGCCATCGATGTAGACCTGACCGCCGTGGTCGTGGGTGATCTGGCAAACCTCCTGAACGGTGGTTTCGAACACGCCGTGGGTCGACGGGTAGGTGATCATGCAGGCTGCGAGGTGGTCAGAGTGCTTCTCTGCCTTCTCGCGGAAGTCTGCGACATCGATGTTGCCGTTGGCGTCCGCTTTGATCGGAACAACCTTCCAGCCCACCATCTGCGCCGAGGCAGGGTTGGTGCCGTGTGCAGAGGTCGGGATCAGACAGACGTTGCGGTGCGCCTCGCCACGCGATGCGTGGTAGTTGCGGATCGTCAGCAGGCCCGCATATTCGCCCTGCGCACCGGAGTTCGGCTGCTGGGAGATCGCATCATAGCCGGTGATCTGGCACAGCTTGTCGTTCAGATCGGCGATCATCTGGTGGTAGCCCTGCGCCTGATCTTCGGGAACGAAGGGGTGCAGGTTGCCAAATTCCGGCCAGGTGACCGGGATCATTTCGATGGTCGCGTTCAGCTTCATGGTGCAGGAGCCAAGCGGGATCATCGCGCGGTCCAGCGCCAAGTCACGGTCCGCCAGGCGGCGCATGTAGCGGGTGATCTCAGCCTCGGCCCGGTTCTTGTGGAAGATCGGGTGAGTCAGATACTCGCTCTCGCGCAGCAGGGTTTCCGGCAGGCGGTATTGCTTGTTGGAGCTGTCGTCTTTGCGGTCGATGCCAAAGGCACCCCAGACGGCCTCAATGGTTTCGGGGCGGGTCTGTTCGTCGAGAGAGATGCCAACTTTGGTCTCGCCAACCTTGCGCAGGTTGATGCCACGCTGGACAGCAGCTTCCATGACGGTTTTCTGCAGGTGGCCAACTTCGACGGTGATGGTGTCGAAGAAGACTTCCGGCTCAACCTTGAAGCCTGCCTCTTCCAGACCTGCTGCCAGACGCGCGGTCTTGCGGTGCACGGATTGCGCGATCGCTTTGATGCCATCGGGACCGTGATAGACGGCATACATCGACGCAATAACAGCCAGCAGCGCCTGAGCAGTACAGACGTTGGAGTTGGCCTTTTCGCGGCGGATGTGCTGTTCACGGGTCTGCAGCGACAGACGGTAGGCTTTGTTGCCACGTGCGTCGATCGACACGCCGATGATGCGGCCCGGCATAGAGCGCTTCAGCTTGTCGGTGGTCGCCATATACGCAGCGTGCGGGCCACCATAACCCATCGGCACGCCGAAACGCTGGGTGGAGCCGACGGCGATGTCCGCGCCCATTTCACCAGGAGATTTCAGCAGTGCAAGCGACAGGATGTCAGCCGCAACAACCGCAATACCCTTGTGCTCGTGCAGGGCGGCGATCTGGTCGGTGAAATCAGTCACATGGCCGTTGGTGCCTGGGTACTGGAAGATGGCGCCAAATACTGCACCTGCGTCCAGCTCGCTCGGCTCGGCAACCACAACGTCGATGCCCAGAGGCTCGGCGCGGGTCTTGATGACGGCGATGGTCTGCGGGTGGCAGTTCTTGTCGACAAAGAAAGCTGCGTTGTTTGCCTTGGAACGTGCGCCGCGATGCGCCATCGCCATTGCTTCTGCTGCGGCGGTTGCCTCGTCCAGCAGGGATGCGTTGGCAATGTCGAGACCGGTAAGGTCGCTGACCATGGTCTGGAAGTTCAGCAGCGCTTCAAGGCGGCCCTGGGAAATCTCGGGCTGGTAGGGCGTGTAGGCCGTGTACCATGCCGGGTTTTCCAGAATGTTGCGCAGGATAGGCGCCGGGGTGGTGGTGCCATAGTAGCCCTGACCGATCAGCGAGGTCAGCACTTTGTTCTTGGAAGCCACTTCCTTCATGTGGAAGAGGGCGTCGCGCTCGGTCATCGCCGGGCCCCAGTCGAGGGCCTCTTTCTGGCGGATGGCAGGCGGTACGGTGGCGTCGATCAGCTCGTCGAGCGTGTTGAAGCCGATGGTCTGCAACATGTCCGCCATTTCGCGCGGAGACGGGCCGATGTGGCGGCGATTTGCGAAGTCGTAGGCTTCGTAATCAGTCAGTTTGAAGGCCATTGGTGATGTCCTAGTTCAGAGTTTCCCCGCCGGACCATACCGGCGGGGGGAAGGGTCTTGGTTAGCCGATCAGGGCTTTGTAGCCGTCCAGATCCATCAGATCTTCCAGCTGGGAGCTGTCGGACAGCTTGATCTTGTAGATCCAGGCTGCGCCTTCGGGGTCTTCGTTCAGCGCGCTGGGGTTGTCGGCCAGATCTTCGTTCACTTCGGTGATTTCACCATCGAGCGGAGCGTAGATTTCGGAAGCCGCCTTTACGGATTCGATGACGCCGATCTCGCCGCCTTTTTCGAATTCTTCACCGCTGTCCTGCTGTTCGATGAAAACAACTTCACCCAGCTGGTCAGCCGCGTGCTTGGTGATGCCGAGTGTGGCGGTGTCGCCCTCAACAGTGATCCATTCGTGATCTTCGGAGTAATAAGTGGTCATTGCAGCTTCTCCTGGAGCTTAGCGTTTGTAGTTCTGGGTGACGAAGGGCAGGGCGACGATTTCCGCGTCATGTGCCTTGCCACGAATGATCAGCTTGACCTGTTCGCCGGGTTCGCCGTGACCGGCAGAAACGTAGCCCATTGCAACCGGGCCACCGACGGTGGGGCCAAAGCAGCCAGAGGTGATCTCGCCGATGGTGTTGCCTTCGGCGCACTGGATTTCGACGTGCTGACGCGCGGGTGCACGGCCAGACGGTTTGATGCCGACGAGTTTTTTCGCTGCACCCTCGGCAAGTTCTTTCTGGATGCGCGCGACACCAGGAAAGCCGCCTTCTTCCTTGCGACGCTTCTGAATTGCCCAAGCCAGAGACGCCTCGATGGGGGACGTCGACTGGTCGATGTCATTGCCGTAGAGGCACAGACCCGCTTCCAGACGCAGGCTGTCACGCGCGCCAAGACCGGCAGGTTCGCAGTCATCATGAGCCAGGAACAGCTTGGTGATGCGAACGGCGTCAGCATCGGGAATGGAAATCTCGTAGCCGTCTTCACCGGTGTAGCCGAGACGGGAGATACGGCATTCCACGCCATCGATGTCAGCCAGGACGGTTTCCATGAACTTCAGTTCGCGCGCGGCGGGGCACAGATCGCCCACAACGTTTTCCGCAGCGGGGCCCTGAACGGCAACCAGAGCGCGGTCAAAGATCTCGGTGACTTCGACGCCTTCGAGGTTGGCCTTCATGTGGGGGATGTCCTGGTGACGCAGAGCAGCGTTGACCACGACAAAGAAATGATCACCGGCATTGGAGACGATAAGGTCGTCCATGATGCCGCCTTCTTCGTTGGTGAAGAAGCCATAACGGGCCTTGCCCTCTTTCAGGGTTGCGTAGGCCTGCGGGCAGATCGCCTCCAGCTTTTCACCGACGTTTTCGCCACGCAGGATTACCTGACCCATGTGGCTGACGTCGAACAGCGCGGCTTTTTCGCGGCACTGCTTGTGTTCGCCCATGATGCCCATGGGATACTGGACCGGCATTTCCCAGCCGGCGAAATCCACCATTTTGCCGCCCAGTTCGACGTGCAGATCATAAAGCGGGGTTCGTTTCGGCGCATTGGTCATAGCGTCTAGCCCTTGAATTGGTGTTGGTTTTTGGGATCGGAGCGCAGCGCTGGCTGCGCTCCGAAGGTGATTTGGGTCGTTATTCAGCGGCGCTTTTTGCGGTTTCTTCAGTTGCACCGTTGGAGGCAAAGAACTCCTTGGTGATTTTGAAGACGACCGGGCTCAGCAGGGCGAGTGCGATCAAGTTCGGGATCGCCATCATTGCATTCAGCGTATCCGCCAGCAGCCAGATAAAGCCCAGGTCAGCGGTGGCACCGAAGTAGATCGCAATGATCCACAGAACACGGTAGCCGATCAGGACTTTTGCACCGAGCAGGTAGCCTACGCATTTTTCGCCATAATAGGACCAGCCAAGGATGGTGGTGAAGGCAAAAATGGAGAGCGCGATTGCGATCAGGTAACCGCCAAAGCCGGGCAGGGAGGTCTCGAACGCCAGCGAGGTCAGTGCCGCGCCGCTTTCGCCAGAAGTCCACACGCCGGAGGCGATGATTGCCAGGCCGGTGATGGAGCAGACGATGATGGTGTCGATGAACGTGCCAAGCATCGCGATCAAGCCCTGGTTCACCGGACCTTTGGTTTCAGCAGCAGCGTGTGCAATCGGAGCGGAGCCCAGACCGGCTTCGTTCGAGAATACACCGCGTGCCACACCAAAGCGGATCGCTGCCCAAACAGCTGCACCGGCAAAGCCACCTTCGGCAGCGGACGGGGTGAAGGCGTGGGTGAACACCAGACCAAGAGCAGTGCCCAGCTGATCGGCGTTGATCAGCAGAACGATCAGACCCATCGCGATGTAGCTGACAGCCATGAACGGAACCAGCTTACCGGCTACGGCACCAATCCGGGTGATACCACCAAGGATCACGGCACCAGTCAGGATCATCAGAACGACACCAGTAACCGAGGTGTTGAAACCGAAGTTGGTTTCCAGAACCTGGGCTACGCCATTGGCCTGTACGCCGTTGCCGATACCAAATGCGGCGATTGCGCCGAACAGGGCAAAGGCGACACCCAGCCACTGCCATTTCGCGCCGAGGCCGTTTTTGATGTAATACATCGGACCACCGACGAAGTTACCCTGGCTGTCCTGCTCGCGGAATTTCACGGCACAGACGGCTTCGGAGTATTTGGTTGCCATACCAACCAGTGCGGTCATCCACATCCAGAACAGCGCGCCCGGGCCGCCCAGGAAAACGGCGGTTGCAACGCCGGCGATGTTGCCTGTCCCGATTGTTGCGGACAGCGCTGTCATCAGTGCGTTGAACGGGGTGATCTGGCCTTCGCCTTCACCGCTTTCACGACCTTTAAACAGCAGGGCAAAACCTGTTCCGATGCGCAGGATCGGCATCAACTTCAGGCCGATCTGCAGGAACAGACCTACGCCCAGAATGAGGACGAGCATCAACGGGCCCCATACAATCCCGTTAACCCAGCCCACAAACGAGTTCAAAACTTCCATATTTTTCCTCCCTTGAGTTCTTCCTTAGGGTGTTACCCCTGATGCCAAGCCGTCAGTTGGCAGCTGCCAGCTGCTTTTCACGGGCTTGTTTCAGGGCAGCAAAATCCTCGTCCGCGTGGAACGACGATCGGGTCAAAGGTGTCGCGGAGATGCCCAGGAACCCTTTGCTACGTGCCATCCGTTCGATCTGGTCAAACTCCTCCGGTGTGACAAAACGATCGATCGGGTGGTGTTTCGGCGTGGGCTGCAGATATTGGCCCACGGTCAGGAAATCGACGTCTGCAGCGCGCAGATCGTCCATCACCTGGCGCAGATCCTCGAGGGTTTCACCCATGCCGACCATCAGGCCAGATTTGGTGAAAACCTGCGGATTTGCGCGTTTTGCATCATCCAAGAGCCGCAGCGAGCTGTAGTAGCGCGCACCCGGGCGGACCTTGGGATAAAGATGCGGAACGGTTTCGAGGTTGTGGTTGAACACATCCGGGGCCGCGTCAAAGACGACCTGCGCGGCATCACCCTTACCCAGAAAATCAGGCGTCAGAACTTCGACTGTTGTTTCGGGGTTCTGGTGGCGGACAGCGCGGATTGTCTGTGCAATGTGCTCTGCGCCACCATCGTCCAGATCGTCGCGGTCCACGCTGGTAATGACCACATGGCGCAGCGCCAGCTTTTTCACCGCTTGCGCAACACGGCCCGGCTCGAACGCATCAAGCGCGTCCGGGCGACCTGTCGCGACGTTGCAGAAAGAACAGCCACGGGTGCAGACTTCGCCCATGATCATCATCGTCGCGTGGCGTTTGGACCAGCATTCCCCGATGTTGGGGCACGCGGCTTCTTCGCAGACGGTGGTCAGATTGTGGTCCCGCATCAGGCGACGAGTTTCGAAATACTCGGCGCTTTCAATCTTTTTCTTGCGGATCCACTTTGGCTTGCGCGGAATCACGCTGTCGGCCTTCTTCGACTTTTCCGGGTGGCGGAGCCGGGGCATCGGGGCGTTCATGGGGATGACCTCCTCAGGCGTCTTTGCGGACAACACAGGCTTAGGCGTGGATGGCGCGTCCCATCGCATCCAGGCAGGCTTCCTTGACGGCTTCGGCCATCGCGGGGTGAGCATGGCAAGCTGCAGCAACGTCGCTGACGGTTGCGCCTTTTGTCATGGCCAGAACCAGTTCTGCGATCAGGTCACCACCGTGCGCACCACAAATATGGGCGCCGAGGATCTTGCCTTCCGGGGTTGCCAGAACCTTGACCGCGCCATCGGTTTCACCCTGCGCACGGGCGCGGGAGTTCGCCATGAAGGTGAACTTGCCGACGACATAGTCGGTGCCTGCTTCTTTCAGGGCTTCTTCTGTTACGCCAACCGATGCGACCTCTGGATCGGTGTAGACGATGCCTGGGACGGTGCCGTAATCAACATGCCCGGCCTCACCCGCCAGCATTTCGACACAGGCAACGCCATCTTCTTCTGCCTTGTGAGCCAGCATTGGCCCAGGGACACAGTCGCCAATGGCATAGATGCCCGGAACAGATGTTGCGAAGCGTTCGTCGACCTCAACAAAACCACGCCCGTTGACCGAGACGCCGAGAGCTTCCAGCCCCAAACCACGGATGACGGGGCGACGGCCGATCGCAATCAGAACCTTGTCCGCCAGCAGCTGCTCTTCTTTGTCCTTGCCGACGCGGTCCAGCGTCAGGGTAAGACCCTCGTCGCCCTTGTCGATGGATTTCAAGGCCCGACCCAGCTGGAATTTCAATCCGCGCTTGGACAGGGCGCGTTGTGCAAGCTTGGCGATTTCGCCATCGATGCCGGGCAGGATGCGGTCGAGGTATTCAACAACGGTGACTTTCGCACCGAGACGGGACCACACTTGGCCAAGCTCCAGACCAATCACGCCTGCACCGACAACCACCAGATGCTCTGGCACGTTTGCTAGCGACAAGGCGCCTGTGCTGGACACAACGTCGATTTCGTCAATCTCGACACCGGGCAGCGGGGTAGGCTCGGATCCGGTGGCAATCAGGATGTTCTTGGTTTCGAAAACGTCGTCGCCGACCTGAACCTTGCCAGGTGCGGGAATGCTGGCCCAGCCCTCGATCAGATCCACGCCGTTCTTTTTGAACAGGAACGCGATGCCTTTGGTCAGATCACCGACGATCTTTTCCTTGCGGCCCATCATTGCGCCGAGATCAAGAGAGGCGCCATCAACCGCGATGCCGTGGCCCGCGAGATGCGACAGGCTCTCGAACTTGGCGGAGGAGCTGAGGAGCGCCTTTGATGGGATGCAGCCGACATTCAGGCAAGTGCCACCAAGTGCGCCGCGCCCTTCGACGCAGGCGACCTTCAGGCCCAGCTGTGCAGCACGAATAGCTGCGACATAACCGCCCGGGCCACCGCCGATAACGACCAGATCATAGAGGCTCATATCTCGCTCCCTCTGAATTTTTCTTCTCTTAGGAGTCGAATGACGCCTAATGCTCCCATTTCGTCTCCTTTAGGAAACTTTTCCCGCTTAGGCAATGATCTGTTTGTGTCAGAAATTTTGACGAAACTGTGAGTTGGCAGTAAACGTTGGGAAATACAGGAGATTGTGAAGCATGGAACCGGTCAGCCAAGAAGACGGAACCCCCGCATCAGAAGCGATTGAGGCGCCGGATGGTGATGCTCTGGGGAAAATGATTCGCGAATCTCGTAAGGAAAAGGGCCTGACGCTTGAGGAGGCGGCAAAAGCGGCGAACATCGGGCGTTCCACATTGTCGAAGATCGAGAACAACCAGACCCGGCCAAGTTTCGAGATCATTCGCCGCTTGATGCAGACGTTGGACCTTCAGACGCCGCAACTGTTCGTACAATCGGCGAAAAGCGACATATCCGGTCGTCGCGACCACACCCGCAAAGGTGAAGGTGAGCATCAGGAAACGCCAACATATGATCATGAGCTGGTCTGCAATGAGCTGACGAGCAAGCGCATGCTGCCCTACATCAGTCAGATCAAGGCGCGTGATGTGTCAGAGTTCGACACTTGGATCCGCCACAGCGGGGAAGAGTTCATGTATGTCATCAGTGGCGAGGTGACATTATATACAGAGCACTATCGCCCCCTTCCGATGAAAGAGGGCGATAGTGTCTATTATGACAGCGGAATGGGTCACTGTTGTGTGTCAACCGGTCCGGAAGATGCGCGGGTTTTGTGGGTGTCCCTCGACTGATGAGGTTTCTTTTCGGAAATTGAAACGGCAGCGCCATCACTGGTCGCTGCCGCTTTTGTTTCCTATGGGGGAATTTTCGCGTCAGTCGCGTTCGATCATCCGCATGATCGCGACCATGACGATCCCGTAGAGAACATGACCTACAAGGGCGACCCACGTGATGCCGGTAAAGTTGAGGAAGAACGGCAGCCCGGCAATGGCAGTAATCCCACCGATGGCAAACACCCAAAGACCAAACCCATAGATGGCCGAAGGCAGGAACCAGTGCGTTTGGCCCATGACACGGGTCCAGATCGGTTCAAAGATATAGAGCCAGCCGACCGGGTAGCCGATCAGACCCACCAGATAGAAATGTACGAAATAGCCGGCGAAATCACCGTTTGGCAGACCGAAACTGCCAAGCAGGCTGCGGGCCAAACCGTGCGGTGAGAGATTGGCAAAGCCAAGCGCAGGGCTGATCATCTGCCCCCAAAGATCAAAGGCGTTGGTGGCAAAAAAGCCTGAGATGAACATCAGACCAACGGTCTGAACTGTCAAAGGAGGCAATCCTTTTGTCATGCGATCACTCATATTACCCTCGTGGTTTTTGTTGTTTCTTAGACCATTAGGCCCGTCAACGCTGCGCGGTACAATCTCATGACAGCCTTCTCGCGTGATGGTGACGGTATGGGTCAATTCTGTAACAAACGGCCCTGAATGCAGAGGAAATGTTTCAGTATTTGCATCTGGAGAAGGAGATTTGCGTTGGATTTGCGCCTGGAGCGGTGTCAGATCTCGACATTGCAGGCCGTAGAGGCAGCACAGTTTTGATGACAGGCAAAGGCCAGACGGGAATGAAGCGGATCTATGAACCACTCGCCTATTCGGATCGACCGATCCGAGATCGCTATTGGAGCCGGTTTCTGCCAGTACCTGCCCCCGCTTACCCTGTTTTGCAGGGGGAGGCTGAGACGGAGTTCGCAGTCGTTGGCGGCGGATATACAGGGTTGTCGGCTGCGCTGACTCTCGCTGAGGCGGGTGCCGAGGTCACACTTCTTGATGCTGCAACTCCCGGCTGGGGGGCTTCAGGGCGCAATGGGGGGCTGGTTTCAGTCGGGAGCGCCAAGCTGGCCGATGGGCAGATAGTGCGAAAGTTCGGCAGGGAAGATGCGCAGTGCTTCTTTGATGCCGAGCGCGCAGCGGTTGATCTGGTCGAAACCTACCTGGAGGTTCATGGAATTGACGCAGACAGGCATTCCAAGGGCTACACCTATGTGGCGCATCGTCCCGATCGAGTGGCAGAGATCCAAGCATACGGCGAGAGTTACCAGCACCGCTATGGGCTGGATTATGAGTTCGTTCCAAAAGAAGAGATGGCCGCCCACGGGCTGAACTCGCCAGACTACCACGGGGCCGTCCACTTGCCGCTCGGTTTTGCGCTTAATCCGATGAAATTCGTTCTTGGTCTTACCGCAGCTGCAGACAAGGCAGGAGTGACGTTTCATTCGCAGACGCCGGTGGTGCGGATCACGCATGATGGCGCGCAACATGTGCTGGAAACGCCGAATGGCCGGTTGCGGGCGCGAAACCTGATATTCGCGACCAATGGCTATTCTTCGGATGATCTGCCCGGCGCATTTGCGCAGCGGTATCTGCCGGTTCAGTCCAACATCCTTGTCACGCGCCCGCTGAGCGAAGAGGAAATCCAAGACCAGGGATGGTGGAGCGAGCAGATGGTCTGCGACAGCCGGACGCTCCTGCATTATTTCCGACTGCTGCCGGACCGGCGTCTCATGCTGGGCTTGCGCGGGTCAGTCAAGGTTAGCGAACATGACATCGCTGCAACCAGGCGAAAGGCACGCGCCGATTTTGACCGGATGTTTCCGAAATGGCGTCATGTCGAGACGGAATACTTCTGGTCCGGCCTGATCTGCATGACGCGCAATCTTGTGCCTTTTGCAGGTGCGGTGCCAGGGATGGAGCGCACATGGGCCGCGCTGGGTTACCATGGCAGCGGCGTCACTATGGCCCCTTATGCGGGCAAGCTGATTGCTGAACAGGCGCTTGGTCGGAAGCGGCGGTATCACCCGGCTTTCATGCAGCGTCCGCTCCGCCCGTTTGAACTTGGCCCCCTCCGGCGCCTGTCCCTGCCTCTGGCATTTGCCTGGTACAACATGAAGGATCGTTTCTAGGGGCAGTTGGCAGCGAGACGGTGATTGACTGGTCTTATGGATTTGTCCAACTTTCCCGTTATGACTAAGGCCAAAACAGGGGCGTCCCTGCTATCATTGTCGCTGGATCGCGACGGGGGTGAAACGCTGCAAGCGCAGTTGCTGACGCAGCTGCGGCGATTGATCCTGCATGGCGGCCTGACACCTGGCAGCAAATTACCGTCCAGCAGGACGCTGGCAGCAGAGCTGTCCGTTTCGCGCGTTACGGTTGCAGCCGTGATCGACCAGTTGATCAGCGAAGGATATCTGGAAGGACGAGCGCGATCCGGGGTTTTTGTCGAGGCAGAGCTGCCCGATCTTGCCCCTCGTTCTGCGACGGATCCATTGGGTCCCGCAGAACTTGATGAGACCTTTCAGCCCGTACCTCCGCGTCCTTTTGATGTTTCTGCCCCAGATATGGCAGAGTTTCCATTTCGCCAATGGAGCCGACATCACGACGCGGTCTGGCGTTACCCTGATGCCGAACTGCTGCAGCGCCCGGACCCCTTTGGTTGGCATCCGCTGCGCCGGGCCATCGCTGAGCATCTGGCGCAGTGGCGTGGCCTGCGTTGTGGGGCGGATCAGATCATCATCACATCGGGCCTGGGAGAGGCGATCAGCATACTGGCCGAAACGCTTTTTGCGCCCGGTGATGCCGTGATGACCGAAAACCCGGGCTACGGTGCGATGAACCGGGCCCTGCGGAGGAACGGTTTGCAGGCTGTGCCTGTTGTCGTTGACGATCAGGGCTTTGATATCCGGCGCGGTCAGCACACAGTGCCAGAGGCCAAAGGTGTGATCGTCACGCCGTCCCGGCACTACCCCCTTGGTGTGACGATGCCGCTGTCGCGCCGACTGGAGCTGATTGACTGGGCCAAGCAGAACGACGGCTATGTCATCGAGGATGATTTCGACAGCGAGTATCGCTATCAGGGCCAACCGTTGCCCGCGATGATGAACCTTAGCAACGATGATAGGGTTATCTATGTCGGCAGTTTCTCTAAGGTCGTGTTTTCGGCGCTGCGCCTGGGGTTTGTGGTGGTGCCAAGGTCGCTGATCGGACGTTTCCGCGAGGGTGTTGGCAAAGTTGATCCACAAGCATCTGTCATGGTTCAGCCGGTCATGGCGCGGTTCATGGAAAGCGGAGATTTTGCCACCCACATCCGGCGGATGCGGCGCATGTATGGCAAGCGTCACAGCGCGCTTGTCACCGCGTTAGAGCGGAATGCAGGGGATCTGCTGGAGGTGGACAACATCCCGTCGGGTATGCATCTGGTCGTGCGGCCATCGCTTGAATTGGCCAGCAGGCAGTCAGATGACGAGATTTCCAAGCGGGCGAGACAGCGGGGTGTCAACCTCATGCCGCTTTCAGGGTTTTTCGAAGGTCCAGAGACTGCGCGAGGTCTTGTGTTGGGGTTCGCAGGATTTGATGAACGCGCGCTGGAGGACGCAGCGCGCGTTCTTGCAGATTGTCTGCGTGCCTAGCCAAGTGGATCAGACTGCAACCGTGATCGCCTTCGACCGCAGATAGGCATCCAGCCCTTCGATCCCTTTTTCCCGACCAAAGCCGGATTTTCGGTTGCCGCCAAATGGCAATTCGATCCCACCGGCCCAATAGTCGTTCACCGTGACTTGGCCGGCGTCTACCCGCCGTGCCATGCGCAAGGCAGTTGAAATATCACGCGTATAAATTCCCGCGGCGAGCGCGAATTCCGTTCCATTTGCAAGCGTCAGCGCCTCGTCTTCGTCGTCAAAGACCTGGATGGTCAGCACGGGGCCGAAGATTTCTTTCGACACAGCGTCGTTGTCTGCTGCGACATCATCCAAGATTGTCGGAGCATAAAACCAGCCAAGCCCGGTCTCGGGATCGGTCAGGCTGTGTCCGCCGCAGACAATATCGACGCCACAGGACCGGGCCCGCTCTATGTGTCCATCTATCTGAGCCAGGTGACGATCCGAGTTTACCGCGCCCATGTCTGGGTTGCGCAGCCCGTGGCCGATGGTCATGCCTTGTGCCCTGGCGATCAGTCGGTCGCGGACCTCGGCGTGGATGTCGCGGTGAATGACCAGTCGAGAGCCGGCAGAGCAGATTTGCCCGGCATTCGAGAAAATTGCCCAGAAGGCTCCTTCGACAACCGCATCGATATCTGCATCCGCAAAAGCGATCAGCGGCGATTTCCCGCCCAGCTCCAGAGTGAGCCCTGTCACATTCGGCGCCACCTGCTGCATGACGCCGACGCCTGTGGCAACTGACCCGGTAAAGGTCACGTGCCGAACGCGGGGGTCTTGCACCAGTGGCGCTCCGGCTTCTGGGCCAGTGCCTGTGACGACGTTCACCACATCAGGCGGAAGACCGGCGCGGACCAGAAGCTCGGCAATCATCAAGGCCGTGAAGGGCGTTGTCTCCGCTGGCTTCACAACTGCGGAACACCCTGCCGCAAGTGCCGGGGCGATCCCTCGAACCAGCGTCGAAGTGGGGTAGTTCCAAGGAATGATATGCGCGGTCACGCCAACAGGTTCCCTGACCGTAAAAGCCGCGTTGTCATTGCCAAGATTCACGCTCCGCCCGTCCAGTTTGTCACTTGCCCCTGCGTAGTATTCCAGCAATCTGGCCGAGCCCGCGATATCACCAGAAGCCTCGGCCAGGGTTTTGCCGCTGTCGATGCTTTCGACCATAGCCAGTTGGTGGCTCTGCGCGCGCATCAGGCGGGCAGCTTCGTTCAGAACGGCGCAGCGTTTGGCCGGGGGAGTGCTGCGCCAGACCTCGAAGCCGGCGCAGGCGCTGGTGATTGCATGATCGATGTCTTGGTCGTTGCCACGGGCAAATTCGGAAAATGCCGTGGCAGTACCGGGGTCATGGCTCAGCATTGTTTTGCCATTGGCGGGGGGCACTGACTGGCCGCCAATGAAATGGCTGGTCGGCAGGTCTGCAATGCGACCGGTGTTCATGTAGTCAGAGATCAGCTGGTCTTGTGTCATTGTGATGTTTCGCTGCACTTGTAGGACGATTGGGCGAGCCATTCGGGGCAAACTTCAACGCCCCAACCGGGCGCATCTGTGACATGGGCCTGCCCGTCCTGAATAGTGTAGGGGGTGTTCACAAACAGATCCCGTTGCCAGGGGTAGTAGTCATCGCCTTCGATCGAGAATTCGAGATACCGCCCGGCATTCGGAATGGCCCGCAGCATGTGCATGGTGAAAAGGGTCACAAGGGAGAGATTGGCGCAATGCGGGGTGCAGGGCAGGCCAGCCTCCGCCCCCATACGGGCGACCTCCATGCTGCGGCCGATCCCGCCGAGGTATAGAATGTCTGGCTGAAGGATATCGACAGCGCGCATATCGATCATGCGGCGCCATTGCTGCATGTCCCAATCCTGCTCTCCGCCGGCGACGTCCATCGTCAGGGCCTTCGTAACCTTGGCGGTTTCATCAAGCAGCCAGTAAGGGCAGGGTTCCTCGAAGTGCTCATAGCCATGGTCCTGCAACATGTGCCCCACATCAATGGCGCGCGCGGCTGAAAAACCGGAATTTCCGTCCACAAGCAGTGCGACATCTGCGCCCAATTCCTGTCGGATGACCGGGATGATTTCTTCTGTTCGTCCCAGCCATTCGTCGCGGTCCTGACCGCATTCTGCACCAACACGCACCTTGAAGGCATCAAATCCGAATTGGTCGCGCAATGCCTTGAGCCGGTCCGCCTCGTCAGTTGGTGAAATGTCTCGCCGCATGGAAGAGGCATAGGCCCGCACTGGCCCTGCCGATCCCCCAAGAAGCGCAGCAACAGGTTTCTGCGCGTCTCTGCCACGCCAGTCCCAAACGGCCGTGTCGAGACCAGCCATCGCGCGGCGGAGGTACGTGCCGGGGTACTTGTGTTCGCGCAGGGGGATTTCGCCGATCACCTGCTCCATCGCATCCATCCCCCGGCCGAGCGCCCAAGGGGCGACCTGTCGGTGGAGGATTTCGCAGGTCAGATCGCTGTTATAGGTCGACACCTGGCCCCAGCCTTGCTGTCCGTCTTCGCTGGTGACCCGTACAAATCCAACAAGGGGCGTACAGAAGGTTTCAATTTTCGCGATGCGTGGGCCTGTGTCGTCCTGTCCTTGGCCATTGCTCAAGGGGACGGCGCCAGAGGCAGAGTAGGGTGTGCTCATGTGGACTCCAGAATGAGATCAGCGGCCCGATGGGCCAGCATCATGGTGGGGGCATTTGTGTTGCCTGACGTGATGTTGGGAAAAACAGAGGCGTCAATAACCCGTAGCCCATTGATGCCATGCACACGCAGCTGCGGGCAGACGACAGCCGTCTTGGGATCGGCACCCATTCGGCAGGTGCCGACGGGGTGGAAGACAGTTCCGCAACGCTCTCTGAAGTCTGCGAGGATTTCGTCCGCAGAAAGTCTGCGGATGTCAGGCTCCATCGGGGTCTTGATCAGACGTTGCAATGCTTCGGTCCGTGCGAGGCGTTGACACAGCATTCCCCCTGCCACCACCTGCGCCTGGTCCTCTTCAGTCGCGAGCGAATTTGGTTGGATCAACGGGGCATCATGCGGATCTGCGCTGCGGATATCGATGCGGCCCCTGCTGGTGGGGCGAGAGGGCTGGAAGCCAAGAATGAAGCCCGCAAATGGATCTGGCTGGATCACCTCGCGCTTGCCATCGGGTGTTGTCGTGTATGTCACCGGATTGAAGTACAGCTGCTGATCCGGAGCAGGTAAATTCGCAGCTGAGCGGAAATAACCCCCACATTGGTTCACCGACAGAGCCAGAGGTCCGCGCCGAGCCAAAGCATATTGAGCAGCTGCCCGCAGCTTGCCGTGAAAAGGGCGAAGTGCGTTGTTCAGCGTGGGTTCCGTGGCTTTGAAGTAGTAGTTGATCCCCAAGTGGTCTTGAAGATTGCTACCAACCTCGGGCGCGTCGAGGACCGGATCAATTCCATGTTGTTTCAACAGCGCAAGCGGGCCGACGCCGGACAGCTGCAGCAGTCGCGGTGAAGTGACTGCGCCGGCTGAAAGGATGATCTCCCGACGGGCTGACAAAAGCCGCGGCTTGCCTTTCACCTTGGCCTGTACAGAGACCGCCCTGCGGCCATCAAAGTGGATACGTTCCACAAAGGCATCGGTCATCAGAGTGAGGTTGGGCCGCCGCAATGCAGGGGACAGACAAGCCCGCGCCGAGTGCATTCTGCGGCCCCCGCTTGTGTTGATCCGGTAAACGGCAGCGCCTTCACCGCCTGCTGCATTGATATTGTCCGTTTGTGGCAGCCCAAGCTCTTTCACCGCGGCAAAAAAGTGGCGATTGGATACGTGGATCTGGTCTGAGACATCTTGCACATGGATCGGTCCCGCGCCGATCTTGGACCCATCCGGCGCGACCTGTGTTTCCAGTGCGCTGTATGCCGCTTCGACCGTTCGCCAGCCCCAGCCGACGGCGCCGTTGGCTTCCCAATCGTCGAAGTCCGATGGCAGCCCGCGGGCGTAGACCAGCGCATTGATGGCCCCTGATCCGCCGACACCTTTGCCCCGAGGCCAGTACCCGCTGCGCCCTGCAAGAGTGCTTTCTGTTTCTGTGTGGTATTTCCAGTTTACAGACCCATTGTAGAAGGTCTTGCCATAGCCAAGCGGCAAGGAGATCCAGGGAGACCGGCCCCTGCCGCCCGCTTCCAGCAAAAGCACGCGATGGCGTCCTGATCGTGTCAGGCGTTCGGCCAAGACGCAGCCGGCGGAG